>OCZT010002038.1_pt1 | contig 20913 bp, 23 predicted proteins | sample 1539031 | NCBI WGS metagenome assembly OCZT01 (sample SAMEA3539308, study PRJEB22396) | soil metagenome | biome: tundra; feature: field; material: soil | place: USA | collected 2010-05 | depth 0.15 m | reverse complement strand
TCTCCGAATCCATCACTTCACAATTACCCGCGGCTTAGTGTTGGGGGCTTGATCACCTCGTCGTAACGCTCGATATCCTCGGCCGTTCTTTTACCGATCTCGCCACCGTGCCGTTCCGCAATCTCGGCGTGGATTTGATCGTTCAGCGGAGCCCGACAACGGCGGCCGTTCCCAAGGACATGGGCATCATGCTGCCCTACTCGGCGGAGCCGATCACCAACGATGAGTTCCGGCGGCTTGCCGCAGAACCCGGAGTGACTCAAGCCGCCGGCTACGTTCTCTTGTGGAACCTCGGCAAGGGCCGTTTCATCTCCATCAGCGGCATTCCATTGACCCACGATGCTCCCGCGCTCGGGCCGGGCCAGGTGCGGAACTGGCTCATCAAGGGCCGGCTCCCGACTCCAGGCTCACGCGAGGTGCTTGTCGAGCGTCACTATGGCGCGTTCTATCGGCTCGCTCCTGGTGCCAAGGTCGATATCGGCAGCGAAACATTCACGGTGTCCGGCGTCGTCGATATCCGGGAAGGCAGCCAGATCGTCGCCAGCAATTTCTACATGGATATCGATGAGGCGCGGAGACTTGCCGGTCTGCCGCCGGGTCTGGTCAACCAGGTGTTTCTTAAACTGGCGGATATGGCCCAGACCGAGACGGTCAAAAACCGTATCGCCGCATGGCTCCCGCGCGCCTCGGTGACATCACCGGGCACGATGTTGCAGCTCTTCGGGGGCGTCTCGCAGACGATCAGCCGCTTTCGCGCGGTCGCCGTGGCTGCCGGGACACTTGCCGCGTTTGCGCTGAGTGCCGCGCTCGTTTTTGGAAATCTGGTCGAGCGCCGCCGAGAGGTTGCCATTTTGCGTATTATCGGATGGGAACAGCAACAAGTGCAGCGCGAGATTGCGGTAGAAATGGCGCTCCAAGGTTTCTTCGGTGGCATTCTGGCGCTTGGCCTTGTCGTTATCGGCAGCGATCTTCTTGCCCATATCAACATCGTGTTACCGGCTAACCTGCCTGGACAGAATCCGGCAACCTTTGCCGCCGGCGGGTTTCAGGTCGCCACCAGCACCATCGCACTTCCCGTTTCCTTGACGATCTGGGATTGGTTGCCCGGTCCACTCATCGCCACTCTTGCCCTCGGCATCTGCGGCTGGTGGATGTCGGCGGACCTCAAGGCACAATCCTTGTGGTCGGTGATCAAAGCGGTTTGATCCTTTTGCTGGTGTGAGCCGGGTTGTTTGCGCAGCTCGTCAATCAGTGCCGGATCGCCGAAGTCTGGAACTCGGCTGGTGAAGGTCGTCTGATCTTGCGCTTGCGTGGGAAGAGAGGCGCGTTCCACAGGATGCTTGAGTCGTCCGTTGATTTGCGTCCCTTCAACCGTCACGCTTGCGACGTTGCCTGCCTCGAGTTGATCGAGAAAGGCCCCGTAGCGCATCGCAGGTGATTGGTCCCGTTTCATCATGACGAAGCCGATCAGTAGAATAATGATCGCCGCGATGATGGCGGACCACACCGTTATCGGTCTGCGCCACCACGCCGCGCGGCGGCCTTCCGCTCCGTTGCCTTGTGCCATGTCACGCTCTCCTATTCGATCTTGAATGCAGCTCGAACCGGCAGTTTGATCTGATCGAGAACCAGCGCGAACCCTATTGCCGCCGCAAATATCAGCGCGATGATATGCCACGGAAGCGCACTCGCTAGGATACCGAAGGACGCCAACGTCACGACGATCGCGATGTCAACCGCAGAGGATGCGAGAACCCAGACACTGGGCCTGGAGTGCCACAGGCGGTGCCGCTCCCGCAACACGTACAGCAGCGCCTGGTTTCCAAACACGAGTGTCACGAGCGCCAGCGCCTGCAACTCCCCGGGTCCGAGCCCAAGCTTGAATTTCCCGATTGCGAGAATCGTCGTCGAGAACGCGAGCTTGCAGGCTCCGAGCACGATCGCGGCGCCCGTGACGCTGCGCATGTGCCAGACGCTGGGCGCGGGAGACGGACTCGCGCGGTCGGTGGTGAGCGACATGCTCAGAAAGTCGTTCGTCATGAACATCACGACCATGAGCGCGGGCGTCATGATGGCATGCCCCGTCATCGCGAGTCCGATCGCCAGGAAAAGGACGATCTCAAACTTCTTAACCAGCATGTTGAACGTGTACGTGAGCAGCCGCTGAAAAGCGATCCGGCCTTCGCGCACGGCGTGGACGATCCCGACGAGCCCGGGCTCCGTCAGAACCATCCCGGCAGCGGCCTTCGCGACGTCGGCTGCCGAAGAGACCGCGATGCCGATCTGCGCCTGTCGCAACGCGGGTGCATCGTTGATGCCGTCGCCGCACATGCCGACCACGTGCCCGTGTTTTTGCAATACCTGAACGAGCCGGTACTTATCCTCCGGCACGATGCGCGCGAACACCCCGTAGTCGCCCGCGAGATCGTCGAAGAAGGCTTGCGGACAAACGTCGCCGACGATTCCGACTTCGCGGGCAATTGCCGCCGCAGTCACGGGCGAGTCTCCAGTGACCATGATGGTGCGGACGCCCATGTCGCGCAAGGCCGTGATGAGAGGGGCCGAATCCTCACGCGGCGGATCACTGAGAGCTACGAGGCCGGCAAGCCGCAGCGCGTTCGGCGCACCTGTAGCTACTGCGATAACCCGGTTTCCCTGCGCGGCCAGGTCGTCTGTCATGCGCCGGGCATCCGCCGGCGTTTCAGCAAGCTCGGCAATTACCTCGAATGCGCCCTTGATGATGCGCAGTTCGTTTCCGCCGCTATCGAGAGCGAAGGCCTCCGATGTCTTGGTCGACGGATCGAAGGGAACGAACCGCACGAGCCGTTCGGCCATGTGGTGGCTTGCGCCGACCGCAGCGGTTCGAATTGCATCGTCGATGGGATCCTGATCCGTCTCGGAGCTCGCAAGCACCGCGAGTCCCAGCACCCGTCCGCGATCGAAGCCCGGCATCGCTTGGACATCGACGACTCCGAGCGTGTTCCGCGTCAACGTACCCGTTTTATCAGTACACAGGATATCCATGGCGGCGGCTTCGTGCGTGGCTGAGAGGCGGGTCAAGAGCACGCCGTACCGGGCCAGCGTCTGGGCGCCGAACGCCGCCGAGAGCGTGAACGTCGCCGGCAACGCCACCGGGATCGTGCCGAGCAGCGCCGTGAGACCGAGGCCGATCACGTCGGCGGGCGGGAGCGCGAGGAGATAGGCGTACGCGATGATGAGGACGGCGATCAGGCCATTCACGATCGCTAGATTGCGCGTCGCGGCGAAGATCGCGGCCTGCTCGGTGCTGGCAGCATGGGCCACGCGGACCAGCTCGGCCGTCCGCCCGAAGTAGGTGTTGGGTCCGGTCGCCGTCACCTCGGCGATCGCCTCGCCACGGCGCACCAGCGCACCCGCATACACCGGACTCCCGGGATCGGCATCGACCGGGACGGACTCGCCGGTGAGCATCGACTGATCGATCATCACCGATCCCGATGCGATCGTGGCATCGGCAGGCACCAGCGCGCCTAAGGAAAGTTTAACTGCGTCGCCCGGTACGAGCTCCGATGCCGCTAGCCTGATCCACTCGCCGTCGCGACGCACCAACGCGGTCGGCGCGAGTCGCTTTTTGAGCGCAGCAAGCGCCGCGCCCGCTCTGCCCTCCTGGATGAAGCCCAGGGTTGCGTTGAAGAGCAGCAACGCGCCGACCATTGGGGCTTCGACATATTGTCGCAGTCCCAGTTGGAGAACGAGCGCGGCCTCGAGCATCCACGGGATCGGCCCCCAGAACTTCGCGAAGAACCGGTGCCAGGCCGACGGGACTGCTTCAAGGACGGTGTTTGTGCCGAACGTGCCGCGGCGGCGGAGCGCTTCAGCGCTGGTTAGCCCCGTACCTGAAATGCCGCCAGCTAAACCGGCCATCACCCTGACATCGGAAGGTGCGATGCAGCTTTTGGCGTGCTACCCTCACGCGCTCGCACGTTGTTGACCGCATTGTAGATCCACGTGAAGATCGCGCCGGCGAGCGCCGCCAAGAGCGCGCCGAAAATCCACAGGAGGCCTAACCCCAAAAAACCCGTTCCGTAACCCAACGGAGGGCCATAGACTCCCGGTGAGGAGCCGTACCCGCCCATCATGCGGCCCATGCTCATCACGGGAAAGCCAATCAGCAAGGGCGCGATGAGCGCCATGCAAGCCGATGCAAGAGCGAAGGCCAGCGGGTTCAGTCGTTGATAGTTGTTCCACCATCGGATAACCTCCAGCTTCTCTCGATTGAGAATCTAATGGAAGCATATGGCCGTCGCATGACGTCGCTCTGCTGAACGCATTCACCAGAACTTCGCCGCGAAGTCCAATGTGAACCGTAGATATGTTGCCGGGTGTATCCAGGCGCAAAACGGTGGAACCGTGGGCGGCCACGCTTGCGCGGAGAGGTGCCTGCGCTTTCGCTCGCCCTGGCGTTCGTTAGCGAGCGCTCGCATTCTCTTTGTTCTTGCGCTGCACAATTCGTGTTATCGTCAGTCTAGGCTATACCCTAATCGGACGTCAGGTTTGTTCACAGCATGGACCGGCTTGCGCGAAATCTCGATGATCTTCGCCGCATCGTGCAGGCGCTGACCGGCCGCGGCATCCGCATCGAGTTCGTGAAAGAACATCTGCTATTTACTGGCGAGGACTCGCCGATGGCGAATCTCATGCTGTCAGTGATGGGGGCATTCGCAGAATTCGAGCGAGCCTTGATCCGGGAGCGTCAGCGTGAGGGAATCGTCCTCGCCAAGCAGCGTGGCGTCTATCGCGGCCGCAAACGAGTCCTTTCGCCCGACGGCTTGGCCGACGCCCGACGTCGCGTCGACGCCGGCGACAAGAAGGCGCAGATCGCCCGAGAGCTCGGGATTAGCAGAGAGACCCTCTACCAATACCTTCGCACGGCGCCGTGAAGCTGCCCGAATCGAAGTGGCCCCTCATGTCACGATTGTGCGTATAACCCCCAGTAGTGTAGTCGGACGGTAGAGCAGGGGAAGCGTGTAGCATGGGTTTACCGGTAATACGGCATTGCAGTAAAACAGCGTTTCTGCTATGCTCGGCCCGTGGCACGTACGGCAAAGACTCTGGTCGAGGTCTCCGACCGCGGGACGATCACGCTCCCGAAGGCATTTCGAGGCGCACGGCTTTACGAGATTCGCTCCCGCGAAGGCGGCGGCTTTGAGCTCATTCCGCAGCACACGGTCGACGCGTCTCAGGCGTGGTTCTGGTCGGAGCGTTGGCAGGCGATAGAGCGGGAAGCCGATGCCGCCATCGCCGCCGGGCGCGTGCGGCAATTCGATTCCGCAGACGACCTCCTGACAGAGCTCGGTAAACTCTGAAGTTTCAAACAACGGACCCGTTTCTCGCCGACTTTCGCTCGCTGAAACCACACGAGAAAGTCTTGGCAATGGAAGCCGTGCGAAAGATCAATGTGGCGTACGAGCAGCACGTCGCGTCGGGCAGCGCCGACCATCCAAAGTGGCCGGCCAACCTTCGCATCAAGGGATTGCAAGCAGCTCCGGGCGTGTGGGAAATGACGTGGTCGTTAGCGGGCCCAGACGGTCGCGCGACGTTTGAGTTCATCGACATCGACGGCGAACTCGCGATCCGTTGGCGGCGCATCGGCGGACACGAGATCTTCAAGTCGCCGTAACAGTGATACACGACTACTGCGGTGGGAAGGGGCCTCCTATAAGGAATCCGTTCGCCATGGTCACCCCATAGGTCGTCGTGTGCGTGTGCTCAGCGTTTCGCGGTGCCACATGGAATTCCCGACCAGGGCGCGGAGCAATGAGCCGACGAAGAGACGACGGTGTCGATGACGACGCCTGGTGGTTCGAGTTCGTCGAATAGCGAAGCCCTTCCGTCACGCTTGCGGTTGCCGTTCGCGTTCGATGCGGGCGCGCTTGCGGTGGAAGCGCTCGCGTTCGACGAGAGCGAATGGCGCAAGCATTTCAACAGGGCGTACTACGAGGGCGACTGGAGCTACGTCTCGCTGAGGACTCCGTACGGCCGGCTGCCGGCGGCACCGGATCCGACCGGTACCGCGCCGTGGGCCGATACGTCGTACCTCGAGCGCTGTCCGGCGGTACGCGGCGTGCTCGCGGAGATCGGCTGCGAAACGAAGTCCGTCCGCCTGCTGAGGCTAGGCCCGGGTGCGCGCATCCTCGAGCATGAGGACCACAACATCGGCGTCGACTACGGCTTCGTGCGGCTCCACATCCCGGTCATGACCGGGCCGGGCGTCGAGTTCGTGCTGGCCGAAGAGCCGCTGCACATGGCTCCCGGTGAATGCTGGTACCTCGACGTTTTGAATGCACACAGCGTCATGAACCCCGGCCCCGGATCGCGCATCCATCTCGTGGTCGACTGCGTCGTCGACCCCGCGTTCCTCGCGATGCTGGTCGCGGCGTTCCCGCGGCCGGCCTGAGCCGCGGTGTCGAGCGCCGCTCTGGAGCGCCTGCGCCGGCACGTGCATGCCGATCCCGCACTGGCGCTCAGACTGCGCCGCGTCGCGGCCGAAACGTTCGCTGCGGATGCGATCGCCGTCGCGCATGCGTTGGAATGCGACGTCGACGAAGCGGATATCGAGCGCGCGCTCGCGCAAGCGCGGCAAGCTTGGACCCTGCGGTGGATTCGCTAGACGCCCCGAGCTTCGCTGGGTGGACGCCGGTTCGCGTTCGCGGGACCCCAGCGGAACCGCTGATCGATTGGGCCGTTATCGATGGGCCGCTCGGCGACGCTTTCTTCGAGCAATCCGTCTATCGCGCGATGCAGCATCCGTTCAATGGCGTCTTCGCGCGAACCACACCGCTGGCGGTGCTTGACGCGTTCGGCGTTTCCCCGACGGTCGCGCCGGGCGGCTTCGTGTTCCACATGTCGCGCTCGGGATCGACGCTGATCGCCCAAATGCTCGCGCGGCTCTCCGGCACGGTCGTACTCTCGGAGCCGCAGCCGATCGACGGGGTGTTGCGTTTTCTTCGCGCGGGAGTGTGGGACGATGAAACGGCGCTCCGGCGGTTTCGCGCCTTGCTCGGCGTGCTGCGCCGGCCGCATCACGGCGAACGGCGCGCGTTCGTGAAGTTTCACGCTTGGCACGTCCTCGAGCTGCCGTTCATCGCTCGCGCATTTCCCGAGACACCGTGGATCTTCGCGTTCCGCGAGCCCCGCGCCGTCCTGCTCTCGCAGGAGAAGGATCCGGGTGCCGAGATCATTCCGTGGACGCTCGATCCTCGGCGCGCCGGGATCGAGCCGGCTGCGATCGCGTCGATGTCGCAGGGAGAGTATTGTGCGCGGATGCTCGCAGCGTTTTGCGAAGCGGCACTCGCGCATGCCGCGGGAGGCCGGTCGCGTTTCCTCGACTACGCTCAGCTTCCCGACGCCGTCTTCAGCACCGTGCTCCCCTTTTTCGACGTATCGCCGTCGCCGGACGAGACGCACCGTTTGCATGAGGCCGCAGACTTCGACGTAAAGCATGAGGGCGAAGCGTTTCGACCCGAACGCGTTTCGCGCGTCTCCGCCGAGGTCGAACGGCTCGCGACGCTGTGGCTCGACCCACTCTATGCGGCATTGCGCGAAAGAGCGGCGTCATGATGGAGACCGCGCGGCTCAGGCTCCGGCCGCCGCAGGCTGAGGATGCCGAGGCGTTGCGCGCGTACTATCGCCGCAACGCCGAGCGATTCGCACCGTGGGAACCCCACCGCCCTGACGACCTCGCATTTCACGCGGCGTGGATCGCAGCGCAGAGGACCGACGCCGACCGGACCGGTTTCCCGTCCGCGTTTCTCGCCTTCGCGAAGGAGGGGTCCGGCCTCGTCGGCGTCGTGTCGCTGGACGGGTTCAACGCGGAACCGCCGCCGGGCGCGATGATCAGCTACACCCTCGACGGGGCCTACGAAGGACGCGGCTATGCGAGCGAGGCGGTCGGCCGCGTTGTGCGCTGGGCATTCGAAGAACGCGGGCTGGCCTTGCTGACCGCGTACTTCCACCCTGATAACGCGCGCAGTGGCAACCTTCTGGAGCGCCTGGGCTTCACGGTCGTCGCCCGCACCCCAGTGGTCCCGGGCTTCGAGCACCTGATGCGGCCTCAGGTGATCGCCCAGCGGGTGCGGGACTGACGGCGCTCACCTACCCGGTTTACGGTATGTCTGGTCCGCGCGCCGGACCCTACGCTGAGCATGAGGAGGATTGGAACCCTTATGCTCAGACTCGCCGCTACCGCCGCCGCCGTGGGACTGCTCACCGCGTCGTGCTCCGGAGGTCACGGAGCGGGCTCGCTGCTGCCGACCACCCAGCAAGCCGTTGCTCGCTCGGCGCGGGACGCCGCGATCGCAGCGCCGCCCGGTTGGGCGCCACACGCGCCGGGACGATTTCGGCCGGGACCGACCGGGGTCCGCTCGTAGGGTCCACGCCGATGACGATCCGCGTCGGGCTCAACCTGCGCAATACCGCGCAGCTCGCCTCGCGTCCCCGACATGGCGATGGCGGCCGACGCGTTCTCCGGCGCGTACAACGTCTACGCGCCGAACATCCCGGGCGTCGGCGACTGCAGCGCCGGTTGCGCGATCGGCGGAACCAGCGAAGCTTCACCGCTCGCGACGGGCTCGTACGCCCGCATCCTGTCCTCGCACGCCAACGGGCTCGGCAACTTGACGATCTGGCTCTACATCGAGTACGCGCACCACGCGAACGACGCGATGACGCCGGCGGGGACGCCGCCCACGCAGCAGTGGGGCGCGTATCACGACATTGTCACCGGTGCGAACGGAGCCTACACGGCGCTCCCCGGCTTCGACTACACGACCGGCGTCAGCACCTTCGACATCGCGCTGCTGGACGCGCAGATCAGGCGTTGACGCGCTGCAGCAACGCGATGACGTTGCCTTCGGAGTCGAGCGCATAACCGAAGCGGCCCAGGCCCGGGATCTCGTCGACCCGGGCCTGCTGGCCGCCCTTCATCGCGATGTCGAGCATCGCTTGATCGATGTTGTCGACCTCGATCGTCGGCACCGGCGCCTTGACGGGTTCGCCGCGCTTGGTGATCGCTGCGGGGATCCCGATACCGCTCCCGTCGTGGACGCGATACGGCACCGGTGAGTTCGGAAACGCCGTGAACTCCCACCCGAAGACCTCGCGGTAGAACGTCGCAGCCCGGTCGACGTCTTCGGCGGGCAGGTGGAAGTTGACGACCTTTCCCACCCGTTAGCGCTCGCGGCTCGCGATCGTGTTCGCTTGGTCGGGCGTGATCGCGTTCTCGATAAGGAAGTACGCTGCTTCGAGCTGCGGGTTCGCATGCGCGACGGCACCCGCACCGAACGACCGCTCCTTGGCGTCGTGCACCTCGAGCAGCGCGGCGACCTCGCCGCCGCTCAGCCGTGGCAGCATCTCCATGATTGCGCCGTGGACCGAGATGCGTCCGTCGACGGCCGCCGCAACGGCGGATTGCAGGCGGGCGCGGTTCTCCGGGCTTAGCCGTTCGAACGCGGCGCCGCGCGCCGCGTCGTCGGCCTGGCGGATGCGATCGCTCAGCTCGCGCGATACCGGCACCGGGAATGATCGGCCGACTCTGGGCGCGGAACTGATCAGCCGGCGCTCTGCCAGCGTCTGCGCCGACGGCTGCGCAAGCATACTGGCCGGCCTCGCTTGGGCGCCGGGCCCGAGCGATGTCTGCACGGAGAGGTGCCTGCCCGAGAGCGCCAAGGATTGAGGCGAGGTCGGGAACATCCCGGCGACGGCGACGATCATGCCGAAACTCGGTTTCGGCATGGTGAACGTCGACGCGGACCGGCTGGTCACGTTCGCAAGAATCGACGCCAGCTTGGGATTATCGGCGACCGGGAGCCCCTGCCCGGTTGCGAAAACCCATCCGCTGGGTGCGACCTTGCCGTCGAACCGCCGCGCTTCACCGATGATCGGCTTGGCGAGAACGGCGTCGGGGACCGTCTCGGCCGCGGCCGGGACGAGCGATGCACTGGAGTTCGATGTGGTCGAGGAGTTCGATGGCGCAACACCCGGAAGCGCTCTGAATACTTGGCGTCCACCGCAGCCGGTCAAGAGAACGGCGCCGGCGGCCCCAAGAAACGGGGCGCGCTTCAATGTAGTGGTCCTTCGTGGAAATGGGGGTTAGGGGCGGGGTAACGGCTAGTTTTGGCTGGGGAAGATCCCTTGCAGCGCGATGCAGAAATTCAGCGTCAGATACGGTTGCTGATTGCTATGTGCTTGGCTTCCGCCGTTGGTCGTTACCATCTGCGGATACATCGCCACCATGTTGTTGCTGCCGGCCGAGTACATCTGGAGCGGCGCGGTGTTCGCCAAGTAAGAGCCGGTCGGGTTGAAGGCGTTGGCGTCGCCCGCCTTGACGTCGGCCGTGGCGAAGTGCGTGTGCGCGGGCATCTCGGAGAGGATGACGGTATGGTTTTCCTCGCCGCCCCGCTCGCCCAGAGTATGCCCCTGCCCCATGTGCATCGGGGCGCGGCCCCGCAGGTCGGGCAAGCCGAAGTTCACTCGACCGTCACCCCCATAGGTCGTGCCGAGCAGCGAGAACAGAGCTTGGTTCTGGTTGATGGGCAGGAGTTGTCCCGCGCAAAACGCCCAGCCTTTCGGCGGAAAGTTGAACGACATGATCCTGATCTCGGACAAAAACGGAGTTCCCACGTTGTTATTTCCTCATCGACGTCGTACCGGCGCGCGCTAGGTGCGCGGCGGATAGACCCCTTGCAGCGCGATGCAGTAATTCAGGGTCAGGTAGGGCATGAGGTTGTTGTGCGGGAGGCTGCCGCCCGCAACGCTGATCATGGACGGGTTCATCGGCTGGAGGTTCGGGCTCGCCGGCGCGTTCGCGAACGTCAGTTTCGGCGAGTCGTTGACTAGCACGGCCCCGTTCGGTGAGGTCGCCTTCGCGTTGAAGTGATCGAAGTCGGCTTGCACGTTGTGGCTGTGGCCGGGCATCTCCGAGGTCACCAGCGTGACGGTGTCGCCGCCGGTCGTTTCTCCGAGGTCGTAGAGCGAGAGCCCCGGACCTTGGCCTTGCTGCAGCGGAACCGCACCTTGCAGGTCCGGTAATGCGAAGTTCGATTTGCCGTCGCCGCCGTACGTCGTTCCGAGCAGCGAGAACAGGGCGGTGTTCTGGGAGAGCGGCAGGATCTGACCGTCGCAGAACGCCCAGCCTTTGGGCGCGAAGTTGAACGGAAAGATGCGGATCTCCGCAACGAATGGATTTGACATCGCGGCTCCTAGTTCTGACTCGGGTAGACGCCGAACAGCGAGATGATGAAGTTCAGCACCAGGATCGGCTGGATGTTGTTGTGCGGCTGGCTGCCGCCTTGTGAGGGCAGCGTCGCGGCATTGAGGTTCCTGAACACCGGCGCCTGCGGATTCCCAGCCGCGTTCGGGACCGTGTACACGGTATCGCTCGTCGTTGCCGCAGGATAGGTGTTGGTCGGGTCACCGCCGGTCGCGGTGTTGCCGTCGGCAATCGCCGGATGCGTATGGACCGGGATCTGCTGTACCGTCAGCGTGACGGACTCGACGCCGCCGGTCTGCGGCAACACGTAGTTGCTCAGGCCCGAGCCCTGTCCCATGCTGATCGGGATGCGCGATTGGAGATTCGGCAACGCGAACGTCGACTGTCCGTCGCCCCCGTAGGTGGTGCCGATCAGGTTGAAGAGCGTATCGTACTCCGAGATCGGCAAGAGCTGCCCTTGGCATAGCATCCACCCGGCGGGTGCGAAGTTTCCGGCGAACATGCGGATTTCGCCGACGTACGGTTGTCCCATCGTCTCCTCTCTCTAGCTCGTTACGGCTTGAACGCCGTGCCGAGCGGCTGTTTCGAAATGACCTGGAAACCGGTCTGCTTCGGCCCGTTCGGCGGTGGGTTGCCGGTGATGTCGTCGTACCCGGTGTACGACTGGCTTGCGCTGATGTCGAAGATGTAGATGCCGTTGTTCGACACGGTGTTGCGGGCGTTCACCGAGATCATCAGTTTCGTTGCCGAGAGCCAGCTCATCGAGGTGATCGTGCCCGGGCTGTAGATGTAGGTCGAGCCGTTCGAGACCGTCGTCGTGTTGAACGGGATCGTGCTGAGCAGGGTGCGGCCCGTTTGCGCGCTCGTGTAAATCTGCACGACCGAGGTGCCGGTGAACGAGGCGCCCGCAACCGCGAGGTGGCCGTCCGGCGAAGCGGCGACGTAGTAGTTGGTTAGGCCCGTGTTGATCACTTGTTTTTGGGCGACTGGCGATACAGTGTATGTGAGAACGTCCGTGTGACTGCCGTCGTTGTTGGCGATCACCAGTTCGCCGTTTGTACCGTCCCAGGCCAGTCCGACGGGATCGGAAATCGCCGGATCCGTGATGTCGGTCGTCCCCCCGGTCGAGGTCACGATCGTAACCTTCGGCGTATGCGAGGGCCCCCCGTAGAGCGAGACGGCGAACGTATCCGATACCGACGAAAGCGTGGGGAGTGCGACCGTGAACGTCCCGCCGTCCCCGCCCTCTTCCGCGATGGTCAGGTTGGGGGTGCCGCTGCCGGTCGAGCCGCTATCAGCGGGCACGTAGTTGCCGGAAAGGTCGAACTCCGAGAAGGCGATCGTCGTCCCGGCGCTGTCGGCCAACCCGACAGTCCCATGCTGGCCGTAGGCGAGCGACTCCGGTACGTCGATGTTCTGCGTAACGGTCGTCGATTGGGCCGAGCCCGTCGCGATCGAACCGACCGGGACGCACGCGAAGTTGCCGTTGGGGTCGGCGGCGGCGCCGCTGCCGCCATTGGCGATCAGCAGGTCGCCGTTGACGTCCCACGCGATCGCGAGCGGGTTGTCGACGTCGCTGACGCCTGTCTGGTTGGTCGAGCCGGTGACGGCGAGCGTCGCCGGACTGAAAGCGGAGAACGTGTCGCTGCTGCCGCTCGAGCCCCCGATCGTCAGGTTGAACAGGTCGACCTGCCCGCTGTTCGCGCCGGTCTGCTCGATCGCGGCCAGGAAGTTGTGCGCCGGCGGGGCCGTCCCGGTCTGGAACGTGTAGGAGATCGACTTGCTGAACCCGAGCCCGTCGGTCGGCGAGCCGTTCGTGTTGCGCGGCGTGGCGGTGACGTTGATCGTCGCCGTCGTGCTCGAGGTAGTCGGCGTGAGCGTGAACGACTGAGTCGACTGGGTGACTTTGACGTTGACGTTGCCGCCGGTTCCGGTGATCGTGTAACCGGCGCCGCTGTTGTCGTCGGTGTGGCCGTTCACTGCGAGGAGCGGCAAACCGGGGCCGATGATCGTCTTCGTTGCGAGGTCGGTGTATCCGACGGTGAACGAAACGGTCTGCGTGCCGACCGAGCCGAACGTCGACGAGTTCGCGACCGTGCCGACCGCGCAGAAGCCGGAGCCCGTCACGGTCATCGTGTTGGCGTTCGCGTCAAGCGTCGTGCTGAACGAGTTCGCCGTTGCGACGACGACGACGAAATTCTGAACCTGCTGCGAGAGGATGTTGCTCGAGCCGTCTTGCGCCGAGATCGTGAGGTTGTCGGTGCCCGGCGGCAGCTTGATCGTGAGCGTGCAGGTCCACGGCCCGGCCCCCGGGCACGTCGCGCTGTTGAGCGTGACGGCCTTCGCCCCGAGGTTGGTGGTGTTGAAGGTCGTAAGAGCCGCGCCCGAGAGTCCTACGGTGTCACTGTTCAGCGTGAACACGATCTTCGTCGTCGACGACGACACGTAGGCCGGACGCCGCGCCTTGGCGCTGGTCGTGGGCACGGGGATCGTGATCTTGAAAGTCGCGTCGGAGAGCGGCCCGGTGTACGCCGCGCTGCTGCTCGCGGTGGGCTGCGCTTGCGGCACAGCACTGACGTGCGAGCCGCCACCGCCGCACGCCGCGAGGGACGTCGCGACTGCGATCGAGAGCACCGAAGAGAAGAGCTTGTTCCCGAGCCGTGTCATGGGCACCATTCCTCAGTCGCTAAAGACTGAACGTGAAATCCGGGGTCGGAGAAATCACCGCCCGTCGTCCCCCGAAACGACGGACGGTGCGGTAGCCGCTCTGGCTACTTGCGGTGCTTCGAACTCGCGCCGACCGACGACGTGGTGTACGTGACCACCGTCGTGGCTGTCGACACGTGTCCGCCCTGGGTGAGGCCGTCGTTGATCACGAAATCGCAGCTGCCGGCGGCCGGCGGCGTCGCTGCCGCCGGTGCGGTGGCCGTGAACACGCCGCCCCCCGTGCCGGAGGCCGGGGTCATCGTCGCGATCTGGCTGCACGGCGTCGTGAACGTCGCCGTCGGATTGAACGTCCAGGTGAAGCTCTGGGCGTAGGTCGCGCCCGTGAAGCCGGCCTCGGTGAACGTCTGACCGCCCGACGAACCGGTGCCGCCGGTGGTGCTGTCGACGTAGAGGTCGATCTCCGTACCGCTGGCCGGCGAGATCGCCTGCAGCGTCGGCTGGAAGTTCGCGGTGTTGTTCGTCGCGCCGGTCGCCGAGACGGTGATCGTCTTCACGTTCTCTGCGAGCCCGGCGTAGTGCACATTCACGGTGTCGGTGTTGTTGTGCAGCGTCACGCTGGTCGTCGAGTTCTGCGTCGCGCCGGGGCCCGCGACGAGCGTCGCGCCGAGGGCGTTGGTCTCGTTGATCGTGACCGTCACCGGCGTACCATTCAGAGCCAGGTTGCCGATGTATCCTGCCCCGGTGCTGTTGTCACCGTAGGTCCCGGTGATCGTGCCGCCGGCCGCGTCGAGCGCGTTCACCGTCAGCGTCGCGTCGGCCGGGGTCGTGCCCGCGTTCGGCGACGTTACACCGCTGATCGAGAACGTCTTGACGACGCCGAAGAGCGTGATCGTCAGGCCCGTGTTGTCCGAACCGGCGGTGATGGTGAAGTCCTTCGTCGCGGTCGAGAGCACGTGTCCGGTACCACCCGCGCCGCCGACCGCGTCGTAGCTGGTCACCGTGTACCGGTCGGTGCCGGGCGGCGACGGCGGTCCGGGGACCGTGCATGGGGTGCAGGGGGGGGTGACGTTCGAGTTGACGGTCGGGTTCGTCACCGTCGTCGGTGTGCCGTTGTTGCTGACCAGCGTGATCGATACCGACAGCGTCGACGTGCCGTTGATGTACTGCGGGCTCTTGCTCGCGCTCGAGCCAGATTTCCCGCCGATGAAGAGGGTGAACTGCGGCGTGACGAGGTTGCCGGTCGGTGCCGTCGTCTGCTGCGGAGGAGGAGGCGACGTCGGCGCGCTGCCGCCGCCCCCGCCGCACGCCGCGAGCGCCAGAACGGCTGCTAGGCTGAGGATCTTACGCATGTCGGACATCGCTCCTTGATGGCGTGATTTGGGCGCGGTCACCAGTGACCGCCTTGGATGATGAAGCCACTGGTCGTGACCACGATATTGACGGTCGTCTGTTGGCTGAAGACGTCGGAGAAGGTCACCGTGCAGGTGCCGGCCTTAAAGCCGGTCACCGTGAAGTTGCCCGACGGTCCCTGCACCGTTGCCGGCGTGATCGTCGCGATCAGACCGGAGCCCGGATTGCAGGTGTCGGTGTGGCTAAACGCCAGCGGCGCCGCATACGGGTTCTCTGAGACGGTGACGGTTTGCGCGTTGCCGGCGCCCGTGCCTGGGACGTTTACTGTCGGCGACGGGCTCACGTTGAGCGACCCCGGGACGGGGGTGGGCGTCGGTGTTGGCGTCGGTGTTGGCGTCGGCGTCGGCGTGGGCGTCGGCGTGGGCGTGGGCGTGGGCGTCGGTGTCGGTGTCGGTGTTGGCGTCGGCGTCGGCGTGGGTGTCGGCGTTGGTCCCGGCGGAGTCGCCGTCGGGGTCGGGCTCGGTGTCGGGGTCGGCGTGAGCACCGGCGTCGCGGTCGGCGTCGGGGTCGGGGTCGGTGTCGGGGTCGGGATGATGCCGTTCACCGCGATGAGTGCGAACCAGTACCGCACGTTCGCCTTCAATGTGAGCGCGGCTCCCGCCGTGAAGGTCACGGTGCTCCCGCTGATCGTGGCTGGGCCCGCGTAGACGACCCAATCGGGGATCGTGCTGTCGTAGAACACGATGTAGAACGACTGCCCGGGAATGATGAACGCCGGCGGGACCGTCAGCGAGAACGTCAATCCGCTCGGGAGGACGATGTCCTTGTCGGACTTGACGCCGATGTAGACGATCGTCGTGTGTGGCGGCAGCGCGCGGACGCTGCGACCCGACTGCGGCACCCGGTCCTTCGAGACGGCCGGGACGCCGTCTGTGTCGGTCGGCGCGAAGTTCTGCAGCGTGAAGGTCAGATTCGCTGAGGTCGTCGCCGCCGGCGCCGGGACCGTCACGCTGCCGCTGAAGCCATGTGAGGTCGGCAACGCTAACGTGGTCGGTCCGCTGCCTGGCGTGAGGGTGACGGGGATCGACGATGTCGTCACGGTCCAAAACGGCGACTCGCCGATCGGCGGGTTCGCGCCGCCCCCCTGACATGCAACCAGAGCCAGCACCGCTGCGAAGAGCACGAGGGAGGCCGAAGCAAGACGTCTCACGCGAAAACCTCAAAGGAAAGCCCGGCGCAGCAATAGCCGACATAACGGCGAGTACACCCGGGCTTTTGTACCAGACGACAAAGACTCAACGGCACCGTACCCCCGGACGGGCCCCGACTCGATGGAACTCCCATGAGCCGTACGGCGCGCGTTACGTCGAGGATATGGCGCTCCCCTACTCGCTGCTAAAAACTTTACTGTGGACGCGGACGCTCGCAACAGTCTGCAGCGCTGCGTTTCCGGCGGGGACGGAGCCGGACCGCGACGGGTCGAACCGTAGCGAGTCATGCCAACGGATCGGATCGACATCCGCCACGTCGCGCGCCTCGCGCGGCTGGCGCTCACCGACGACGAAATTGCGACTTTCGGCCCCCAGCTAGGGAGTCTAATGACGCATGTCGACGCGCTCGCGAAGCTGGATACCGAGAACGTCGCGGCGACCGCGCAGGTGATACCGTCGCGCAACGTGCAGCGCGAGGACGCGATCCGTCCGGAGACGATCCTCCCGCGCGACGTCGCGCTCCAGAACGCGCCCCAGGTTCAGGGTCCCTACTTCCGCGTTCCGCGCATCATCGCCGAGGAGGGCTGAGGTGGACCCGCTCAAGGACTCCGCCCGCGCGATCGCACGGGACGTAAACGCACGGACCACGTCGGCAGCCGAGGTCGCCGAGGCGCTCATCCCCCACGTCGAGCGCGTCGATGCCCAGCTGGGAGCCTACCTCGAGCTCACGCCGGAGCTGATGCGCGAGCACGCCCGGCGCGTCGATGCGCGCGTCGCCGCCGGCGAGAACTTGCCGCTGGCCGGCGTCCCTGTGGCGATCAAAGACAACATGTGCCTGACGGGTACGAGAACGACCGCGGGCTCGAAGATCCTCGAGACGTTCGTCGCGCCCTACACGGCGACGGCGGTGCAGCGGCTGCTGGACGCCGGCGCGCTGCCGATCGGCAAGACGAACCTCGACGAGTTCGCGATGGGCTCGTCCGGCGAGAACTCCGCGCTCGGCCTGACCCGCAACCCGTACGACCTCGACCGCGTGCCGGGCGGGTCGTCGGCGGGCAGCGCCTCCGCGGTCGGCGGTTTCGAAGCGACGCTCTCGCTGGGGAGCGATACGGGCGGTTCTATCCGCGAGCCCGCCGCGTTCTGCAACGTCGTCGGCTTCAAGCCGACCTACGGGCGCGTCTCGCGCTACGGGCTGATCGCCTTCGCCTCCTCGCTCGACCAGATCGGACCGTTCGCGCGCTGCGTCGAGGACGCGGCGCTCGTGTACGACGTCATCGCGGGGAAAGACCCGCTCGACGCGACCAGCGTCGACCGCGAAGTCGAGCCGGCGGCCGGTGCGCTGCGCGACGACCTGCGCGGCGTGCGCGTCGGGGTCGTCAAGGAGTTCACGCTCGACGATTTGGATGCGGCGAGCCGCGCCGTCTACGAAGCGGCGTACGCCGATCTCGAGCGGCTCGGCGCCGAGCTGGTCGACGTGACCCTGCCGACCGCGGAATACGGGCTGGCGACGTACTACCTGATCGCGCCGGCCGAGTGCTCCTCGAACCTGGCGCGCTTCGACGGGGTGCGCTACGGCCTGCGCGTCGACGGCGCGGACGTCGGCGAGATGTACGAGCGCACGCGCGCCGCCGGCTTCGGCCCCGAGGTGAAGCGCCGCATCCTGATCGGGACGTACGCCCTCTCGTCGGGCTACTACGACGCGTATTATCTGAAGGCGCAGAAAGCGCGCACGCGGATCGCCGAGGACTTCGCCCGCGCCTTCGAGCGCTGTGACCTGATCGTCTCGCCCGCCGCCTCCTCGCCCGCGTTCCGCTTCAACGCCAAGAGCGATCCGGTGACGATGTACCTGATGGACTACTACACGATCCCGGGCTCGCTGGCCGGCCTGCCGTCGCTCTCGGTCCCCTGCGGCGCGGCCCTCCCCGAGGACGGGACGCGTCCGATGCCGATGGGCCTGCAGATGACGTCGCCCCTCTTTACCGAACGCGCCCTGCTCGGCTACGCCCACGCCTACGAGCGCGCCACGATGCACGCCGAAAAACTGACGCCCGTCGCATGACCACGGAGATTGCCGGGCACCCCATCGGACGTGTATACTTTTAGATATACAATGACAGAAACCAAGATCGCCCGCTATGGCAACAGCCTCACCGTTCGGCTCCCCGCCGGCCTTGCTCGCGACCTGGACCTGCGAGAAGGCGACGTTGTAACGTTGCGCCGGATCGATAGCGGAGTGGCCGTCGAGCGACGGCACGGGTCACGCCTTGACGCTTGGCTGGATACGGTGACAGGCGCACCGGAGGGCGAGTGGGACACCGGTCCCGCGGTTGGACGTGAGGTACTCGAGTGACCACGCCGGATCGCGGCGACTTCATCGTGTTGAACTTGGAGCCTCAAACGGGCCGCGAGCAGTCGAAGCGCCGTCCGGCGCTGGTACTCTCGCCGGCGCGTTTCAACGAGGTTTTTGGCATGGCTTTTGTCGCGCCCATTACGACGAGGCCGAGCCGAAGCGTATTCGAGGTGGCTCTTCCGTCCGGACTCCGTGTGAAAGGCTCCGTTCTCGCGCACCAGACGAAGTCTCTCGACTGGCGAGCGCGCCGTGCGGCGTCGGCAGGGAAAGCCCCGAGTGACATCGTCGATCGAGTCGCCGACATCGTGAAAGAGATCGTAAGCTGATCGTGTCAAGCACCCTGAAGGACGTCGACGTGAGCCCCGAGCTCCTTGAAAAATATGAGGCGGTGATCGGCATCGAGTGCCATGTCGAGCTCAAGACGACGAGCAAGATGTTCTGTGGGTGCCCGAACGAGTTCGGCGGCGAGCCGAACACGAAGGTGTGTCCGGTCTGTCTTGCGCTGCCCGGCGCGTTGCCGGTGCCGAATGCCGCGGCGATCGAGCACATGCTGCGCGCGGGGCTCGCGTTCGGCGCGACGATTCCACCGCATTCGAAGTTCGACCGGAAGAACTACTTCTATCCGGACATGCCGAAGAATTACCAGATCTCGCAGTACGACATGCCGCTGACGCAGGGCGGCGTCGTGCGCTACTGGCTCGAGGACGGGACGCGCGGCGAGTGCCGGCTGACGCGCATCCACCTCGAAGAGGACACCGGCAAGTCGACGCACGCCAGCGCCGACGGCCGCCTCGCCGGCGCGACCTCCTCGCTGATCGACTTCAACCGCGCGGGCGTGCCGCTGATGGAGTGCGTCGGCGAGCCGGATCTGCGCAGCGCCGACGAAGCGGTCGGCTTTCTCGAGACGCTCGCGCGCACGTTCCGCGAACTGGGTGTGAGTGACGTGAAGATGGAGGAAGGCTCGCTGCGCTGTGATGCCAACGTCTCGATCCGCAAGCGCGGCGCGACCGAGCTCGGAACGAAGGCCGAGATCAAGAACATGAACTCGTTCCGCAGCGTGCGCCGCGCGATCGCCTCGGAGATCGCGCGTCAGATCGAGGTGGTGGAGAGCGGCGGGCGCGTGATCCAGGAGACGCGCGGTTGGGACGAGGCAGCCGGCGTGACGCACAGCCAGCGCTCGAAAGAAGAAGCGCACGACTACCGGTACTTCCCCGACCCCGACCTCGTGCCGATCGACGTCACCGCGGACGTCGTCGAGCGCGTGCGCGCGACGCTCGTCGAAGCGCCGTACGAGCGCTACGCGCGCTACGTCGACACGCTCGGGCTCGATTCGAAGCGCGCGACGCAGCTCGTCGACGACGCCCCACTGGCAGCTTGGTTCGACCGCGCGGTCGCGGCGTCGGGCGGCAAGGCACAGGCGGTCGTCGCGTTCGTGCTCGGCGATCTCGCCCGGCTCGCGAACGAGAGCGGCACGCCGCTCGCGGCCGGCAAGGTGACGCCGGAGGCGCTCGCCGAGCTCGTGACGCTGACCTCGTCGAACGCGATCAACTCGAAGGCGGCGAAGCAGGTCGTCGAGGCGCTCTGGAACGACGGCGGTTCGGCGAAAGCGATCGTCGAGCGCGAAGGCCTGGCACAAGTCAGCGACCGCGGCGCCGTCGCCGCGATCGTCGACGAGGTGCTCGCCGCGAACCCGAAGGTCGTCGCCGATTACAAAGCCGGCAAGACGAACGTGATGGGCTTCCTCACCGGTGCGGTGATGAAGGCCTCGCGCGGCAAAGCAAACCCCGCGCTCGCGCAAGAGTTGCTCAAAGAGAAGCTGGGTTCCGCGGGCTGAGCGAGATCAGAGGCCGCTGTAGCCGGCACTGAGCTGCATCAATACCGCGACCGCGGCGACCGTCACCGTGAGGACTAGGAGCGCGAAGACCGGCCACGCCGCCTCGCGGATCGGAGAACTGCGCCGCCGCGGCAGTGCGCCGCGCCCGGTGTCCGCGGAGCGCGCGAGCACGCGGTCGAGGCCGTGCAGCGCGAGCGCGCTGCGCACACCCGGCGTGGCGGCGTTGACGACGAGCGCCCCGCCGACCTCACGC
>OCZT010002037.1_pt1 | contig 20913 bp, 22 predicted proteins | sample 1539031 | NCBI WGS metagenome assembly OCZT01 (sample SAMEA3539308, study PRJEB22396) | soil metagenome | biome: tundra; feature: field; material: soil | place: USA | collected 2010-05 | depth 0.15 m | reverse complement strand
TTCGGCAGGCCAGATAATTGAATAACTGAGGATAAAACCCAGAAATGTTTCAGTATAGTTTCAGTAACCATCAAAATAAAAAAGCGCATTCAGTTAATATATGCTTGTTTGCGCTTTTTTATTTGTTGACCCACTTGATCTCCATAAAAACGGCTGTTTATAGCTGATAATATGATCGTTATATGATTTTACCCAAATGATAAGCCTCAAGTTCATTTAATTCATATATTATTATATATCTGCACATTAAGCATTATTCTAAAAGTTCAAAACTAGTACAAATGATTTGGAAGTTCAAATTTTGAACCGTATATTTGATGAATAAAACCAGACATGCTATGAAAACTGCTTCCGAACTGAAAATCTTCAAATCCAATGGGTATGAATACATTTATATCTATTACAAACAGAATTGCTTAGTCAGGATAAATACCAAGTATACAGCTGTCAAGAATAGCATGACAAAAGAAAACTTGTATAAAAGCATAGTCCCGGATTACAAAAAGAAAAATGATCTTATCATTCTTATGAAGCAAAGGGTTGATAAATATATCAGTGACCGGCTGCTGAACAATTCTCAACTAGGGGAAATAAATCAAAAGGGAGCGCAAAATGCTGCTTTTAACAATAATCCGGAGACTTCAGATCAAGCGGATAATAAATTGCTCATACCAATATTTAACACATATGTCTCCGAGCTTAATAAAGAGAATCATTACCAGCCTGCAACCTTGAAATATTACAATAACCTAAAGCGGTGTCTTGAGGAATATGGAAAAGATATAATCAAACATGCATTGTTTCTTATCGATTTTAATAAAAAACCTTCTCTAATAAGTTTCTGTAAGTTTCTGGGCGAAAAACGGGGAATGAATGATAATTCAATTGCAAAGAGATTGAATAGCCTAAAATCGTTTCTCGAGTACTGCACTGGTGAAGGTATATATAGTTTTGACAGAACAGCTTTATCATATAAAGTTAAAAAATATGAGACCGGCATTGTTACCCTGAGTCTTGATGAGATGCAGAAATTGATCTATTTGAAAAATGATAATCCGTCATGGCAAAAAATCATAGATGTTTTCGTTTGTAATTGTTTTATGGGATTAAGAATATCTGACCTTTCTAGACTAAGTAAAGCTGACTTTTCTACGGATGATGATGGAGATTATAAATATACAAGTGAAAACAAAAAGACAGGCACAAGCGTGACGATTCCTATTATTGATATCCCTTTGTCAATATTAAAAAAGTATGATTTCAAATTGCCATCGTATACTGGGCAATATTTTAACAGACAACTTCATAAAATATTGGAGCATTATAAGTTATTCGAGGACGAAGTGATTATACGAAGGCAAGTGTTTAAACAAAAAACAGAAACAAAGGTCATGAAACGAACTATAATTACTTCACATACATGCAGGAAGAGCTTTATAACTTTCTGCATTATGTCACTAATTCCCCTGAATGTAATCATGAATGCCTCCGGTCATAAACAAGTACAGACAATGCAAGCCTACATCCAAAAAGCATCAGATAAGGAACAGTTTAGAAAGCTCAATAAAAAGGTTAATGAGGCAATAAAGAATAAGCGGAAGAAAATTTTGAAAGCCCAGAAACCTATGGAATATTTGGATTATCCTCCTGGAGTCGTCTCGTCCGGAAAAGTGCTTTAATCTGACGAAAACTCATTTCCTAGCCATATTAATAAAACAGTAAGCCCCGGAGCTGAATCCAGGGCCTACCTCTCGCTGAGTTAATTAATCGCCTGTCTTAACGTTTAGCAGTGGGGGCGTGGCAGCTTAAGGCGATTTCCTGGCACACATTGCAGATTTATCTTAAGCGTACAGATGCTGGTAAGAGACAAAGACAGCCATGACCTATACAGTTTGTTAGCAACTGTAATTTATTCATACGCAACAGATTTTTTCATCTTCATCTCCCTATTATTGCTCAATCAGTTCAACTAATCTTTTGTAATTACGTTCTTTCCTAACATCCAAAACTTCTACTTCCCTTCCATTCGGATAGACAAGCATCGTATGAGGAATACCATTAACAAAATATCTTTCTTTAATTTTTTCTAGATCATCTTTTGCCAAAAGACTTCTCCAAGGTATTTCCTCTTTTTTCATTAGATTAGCCCATGCTTCTATGCTCTTTTCTTCATCCAATGACACATAAGTAATAACAAGATTATTTTTGAAATTTCTATAAATTTCTTTGAGCAATGGAATCTGTTCATGGCATGGATTACACCATGAAGCCGAAAAAACAACCAGATTGTATTTAGAAAAATCCTTAACAATTAGTTCCTTATTATTCGAACCACACACTGGTAAAACACTATTCTCAAATTTGAGAGATAAAAAGTTTTTTACTTTTAAACCATAATAAGAAAGCTTGTTATTCTCTGAAAAACAGTTGTATACTCTTTCTACATCTTGTTTTGAATTATATTGAGTTAGATTTTTTGTCAACATATTTATCAAAAAATGCGATTCCGGATATTTCTTTGTAATATCAATATACTTACTCAACATGTTACCATATTCTGAAGAATCATTCAGATAGAACATACTATATTTATATCCAATAGATTCAATAGACGATAAAAGTTCTTTATCTCCTGTAGTTGGAACTAAAAACCAGTCCTGATAAACTGTTTTAGAAGCTGGTTGATTGTCTTTATTAGTATATAGTATATTTGAGAATTTTTCAGTATTTATATAAGTGGCTTCAATTTCTGAATTGCCTTTGCTAAAGGAATAACTACCTGCCTTCAATGTGTCATTTTTAATAATACCAATAAATGCAATAGCAGTCTCCACTGAATCTGTAAAACTTGGAACGTTTATATTTACCCATGTAAGTTTATCAAAAATACTGTCTGGATATGTAAATGTCCAATCCTTCCTATTACTAGATTCCCCAGGGATTATTATTCGAGGAAAATCTTTGCTTTCCTGTCTAATTACAAGGTTTAGTTTTTCGAATTCTTTTCCTTTGAAATGAATATTTATTTTACATGTTTTTTCTTGTGTGCATGATAGGATAAAAATGAAAACAATTGGAAGAAGGAATGTTTTTTTCATTAGATTTTAATTTTAAATATTATATTACAAATACATACAATGCTTAAGTCTAACTTTCACGATCAGATTTCATATTAAAGTTAAATATAATTCAAATAAGTTGTTTTCCTGAGGTTGATTTTTTGATCAATAAAGGTGCCCTGGTTGATCAACCAAGGCATCGAACATTACAGCTAAATATCATTCACATTAGAAACAGTAAGCTCCGGAGCTGATTCCATGTTTTACAGGAAATAGTAAAACAAAAAATTACCAGCAATAAGTCAGCAGAATTTCTCATGATTTAAATTTAAAGTTAATAAATTGACTTCCATTATTGTTAAACGAAATTAACAAATTATTTTACAAAGAAATCATAAAGGATTATTAATCAATCCTTAAACTTTAGTTAAACTCCATGACATCCAAAACCAAGGTTAAAATTTAGTACAACAAAGATGCTCTGGTTGATTAAAACCAAGGCATCGAACCCATCAAGCTTTTCCCAGCTATCATGAGCTTGCTAAAAACAAAAAATCCCGGATTTCTCCAGGACTTGCTCTGCATGGTGATGTGCTTTTCATAGCACCCACAGAAAAAGGAAGACCACTGACTACTACACTTATCACTTTGGAAAGAACAGAATGTAGTTCAGCTATGGCTCGAATTATGCATATTATAAGCTAGTTACATGGAACGAGTACGGAAGATGGTACATAAAAAAGCCCCACCAGAAACTGATAGGGCTAAAACATAAATAGTTTTTCTCCGTTTTCCCGGATCTAAATTGCAACTAGGTGTCTGACCATAAAGGCCCCTTCTGCATGCACTACTTTTGCGTAAATATTTTGCCGACATGCGCAATCGACATTGTTAGCAAGAAAATTGGCGTCATCGACGCTCAAACCAACAGCCAACAGATACTTTACGTAAGCTAGGCGTAGGTAAATACGACCAAGCTCAGCTAATTTAGATACTTCCTTTCCTACGGCATTAAGCTCTGCAGAGCTGCATTCTATAGGAAACGTTGGCTTATCTGCCCTTTTTTCAAGAGCTTCAAGCTTCTCTGCAAACTCATTCCAGGAATCGATTTGGAATTGCTCATCAGAGTTTAAATTAGTCTCAAAAGGAGACTCTTCTGTTCCGGTAAACGGATTTTCATTTTTTTTACTCATAAAAATGGAGTAAGAAGGTTTATTAATATTAAGTTTCGTAATTGTTCACATCAGTACTACTTGGTACTTACCCTACAACTCCTAAGCGACCAATCGAACAATTACGAAATTAGAATAAATTTTGAATTATTAACCATCCATTGATTAAACCAACTAAAACAGTAAACTCCGGTTGCTGATTCCGGAGCTTACTTCTCGCTTCATGGTGTTGTGCTTTTCATAGTAACGTCGAGTTATGTTTAGGATTAATTTTAAAACTGTCCAGATGTATGAGAACTTTATCGTCCACTCCTCAATCTCGTCTGTGGGTGGGGACGGGCTGTAAACCTCTTTTGCTACCTTTGGTTTGTACGAAGCCAGCAAGGGGGAGCAAATGTGGTTTACAGCGAAGGGACGGTCACTCTTATCTATTATGTTTTCATTAAGAAATTTTAAATCAAGGCTAATAAAGAAAACTCTTTAAAAAATCAGCAACTTCGATGTGGTCAATTTAGTCCGTCCAAAGGTGGTCAGATTGTCCGGCATTTGTTTATCATTGTCTCGTCCTAGAAAAACCTTACACATTTTGCAAAGATAATTTCCTATATTTGTTTGAAGATTATCGAATTATTTGAATTGATGAGTTTCAAAGAAATCAATAACTTTTTCGATGAACACGCTCCGAACCATCATTATCGATGATGAAAAACACGCTTGCGAAAGATTAAAAAGACTTCTTGCCTCTTTTCCACAAATTAATATTATTGATTGCTTTGGTAATAGCAAGCAGGGATTGGATGGTATCATTAAAAAGAAACCCGACTTAGTGTTTCTGGATGTTGAACTGGAGAACAATATATCCGCATTTGATTTAATAAAACAATTTGATAAAAATTTGTACCGACCGCACATTATATTAGTCACCGGATTTTCCCAGTATACAATTAAAGCGATTAAAAATGAAGTTTTTGACTATATCATTAAACCCGTAGATATTGATGAATTAAAAGCTTCAATTAGCCGCCTCACTGAACATCTATCTTTGAAAACCAATCAGGCATTAATCCAATTTAGTATGCTTAGCACAAGAGAGTCAGAGGTGCTTAAACATGTGCTGGAAGGTAAAACCAGCAATGAAATAGCCGACTTGTTATTCATCAGTGTCAATACTGTGCATACTCACCGACGAAATATCCTGAAAAAAACAGGTGCAGGGTCCATAATAGATCTCCTCAGAATCAACCAGACTATCCATGATTAGAGATAGGCTAAAAGAATATATCACCCATCCGATTTTTATAAGCCTTATAATATGGGCGATTTTAGTCGTGTTAATTCCACCGTTTTTTTTGAAATTCAGAATAAAGCATATTCATGATGAATATACTACACAAAATGTATGGGACTTCTTTTTAGATTATGATAATGACAAACTGAGTGAAAAAATTTCTTTCGATTTAAATGATCCTGAACAAACTAAGATAATTGTAAGTAAAAATAACAAAATCCTTAACCAATATGATCTTAAATATCAACCAGCTGTAATTAGTTCTGTGTACGCCGGCGATTATAACAAGGATGGATACCTGGAATTGTATGTTTACACAATGAATCAGGATTCAATTTTCTTAAATGTCATAGATCCTTTCATATTACGGAAAACTATTATTACACGGAGGTTTATTGATTTCAGAAGAAAAGCGCCGCAGAGTGCCGATATACCTCGTATTGAAACGGTCGGGATGATTGAAGACCAGAATAATAATTTCAATGACCTTATCTTCTTTATAAATACCGGTTACAGCAAACAACCAAGGAATTTATACCGATATGTGATTTCGGAAGATTCCCTTATTAAATCTCCAGAGAGTGCCGCTGTCCCTACAAGATGCCTTGTTATGGACATAAACAACGATTCCTTACCGGAATTTATTTTGGATGTGCATGCTACTGGTAACTATGATGAAGAATTTCCCTATACTGATAAGTATTCATGGCTAATGGTATTGGATAACAAACTAAAATTTCTTTTCCCCCCGGTTAAGTTCAGTGAACACCCCTCCAGGCTGATGGTGATACCCATGAAATTAAAAAAACATTTTCGCCTGATTGCTTTTAATGATTATTTTGGGGTAGATAATATAGAGTCATCTTTAAATTTACTTGACATTAAAGGGAATAGAATTAATGAAAAACCAATAGGGGATTTTGAAAGCATTTATTCCTATATCTTTATTAATAACGATTATAACAAGAATACTTTTTACTTTTTGAAGAATCGTACCGCTCAGATAAATGAGATCGATACCAGTTTTCAGGTAATTAACACAATAAATATTCCTAAGGTAGAAAGTGGGGAACCCCTGGCTTTTCTCGATGCTAATCTTGACGGGGAAAAAGAATATTTATTTCAGGGAAGTGGAAACAGATCTCTTATTATAACACAGAATAACTTTAAAAATGCTGTTTCCTTTGATTATAAAGAGGCCCAGGGAATTCCTTTAATTTCACAAGTATTAACAGCAGGTAGCAAACCTATGCTTTACCTTCGGTTTAATGACTATTGCAGCTTAATTCAGTATTACAGGAACCCATTTTTTTATTTTAAGTATCCATTTTATGGAGCTCTCTATCTGGGTGTGTTTCTCTTCATTAGTATGATCGCACGTATTCAGCAATATCGTTTAAATCTTAAGCTTCAAACCGAAAAGAAAATTGCTTCCCTGCAATTGAAGGCTGTAAAAAACCAGATCGATCCGCACTTTACTCTGAACATATTGAATGCTATTGGAAACTTGTATGCTACTGAAAGAAACAGGGACAAAGCAGATTACGTTTTTGCCAAGTATGCCAGGTTGATCCGGCAAACAGTAGTCAGTTCCGATCAGATTATCATTACTCTGGCTGAGGAGCTGGAATTTGTAAGGAATTATATCGATCTGGAAAAGTTCCGATGTGACAATTCATTTGACTATGTTATTAATATTGACAAAGAAATTGATTTGCAATCCAGAATCCCACGAATGTTGATCCACACTTTTGTTGAAAATGCATTAAAATATGCAATCAGGAGCAAATCTGAGGGTGGATTATTAACTATCTCACTTATGAAAAGAGATCATTTTTATCAGATACACGTCGAAGATAATGGACCGGGACTGGAATCATCAGGAGCATCTGATAAAGGGACAGGGAAAGGATTGTTGATACTGAATGAGCTAATAGAATTATATTACAAGTTAGAAAAAGTAAAAATAACTTATACACTTCAAAATACTACCGGACAGGGCAATAAAGTATCAGGAACAATAGCGACTGTTGAAGTACCTCAGAGAATTCTCAAATCCTGATCATTCATCTTTATTATTAAGAACTAATTATATACTCAAAACCATTACTATATATACTCAATAGTAATGATTGATAGTTTTTCCTCTATTGATGATCTTTGTTGAGAAGATTATTAAAACAATCTCAAGGGCAAATCTAACAGCCTGATTATTAATGTATATTGAAGGTAGATTTGATATAGCGGCTCCTGTACGCATCCCAAAGTGAGTACCTGTTTCCCCACTCCGGATTCCTCCGGAGAAATGACAGGGTATATAGCTGGAATTTGCTTAATATCTCAAACTTACTGTTTTCCCCCGGTATCAGGAGCCCCTTTTTTTGTACTGTCTACTAGCGGTTTGAAATAAGGCTAATTCTGACACTTACTCACCAATAAGTACTCAGGAATCATTACTAATAATACTCAAGAGTAATGATTGACGGCTGGTATTATATTGATGAAATTTGAATTATTGATTTTAAAGTGAACAGTAAAAATGTAATAAATGAAAATACACATCAGAGTAAATATTAACTAAAAAATTATGAAAAAAAAACTTATTCTAAGTCTTGCACTAGCTATATCAATGATATATCAAATCTTCTCTCAGGATGTCATTATAAAAAATGATAAATCCGAGATTAAAGCAAAGGTTTTAGAAATTCAGGAAACAACAATTAAGTATAAGCTATTTGAGTTCCTTGATGGTCCCATAAGAAATATTCCTATTTCAGATGTCTTTATGATTATTTACGAAAACGGGAAAAGGGAAACATTTAATACAGTTCCAGAAATAAAATATACTCAAAAACAAATACAAACAGTTAATACACAAGAAGATAATTCCCATCAAATCTCTAGCGAGGAAAATAATTCATCGAAATTGGGTTTTGTTTTTGGAGGCAAAGGAGGATTTTATATCCCATATAATCAAGCCTTATCAGAAATGTATGGTTCAGGATTCATATATGGAATAATTATTGGTTATTGGGGAAATCGTTCTGCAATTGAATTAGAATGCAAATCATATTCTAAAAATGGTAATCCTTATACATATGGGAGTGTAGATTACGCGTCATCCAGATTAACCCTAACTCCAGTGACAATTACTGGTTACTGGATACCTTATTCTCGTGAACACTTTTGTTCCTATGTAGGAGGAGGCTTAGGTGCGTGTTTCATTAATGAGTCTTTATCAATGACTGCTCTGGGTCAGAGCGCATCTGGAGAAACCAGCCTTACCGGATTTGAATTCCATTCAACAGGAGGAATTAGATTCAAACCATTTTACTTTGAGGTGAGTTTTTCGAGTGTATTAGTTTCTGATTATAGGGATTTAAATTTTGGAGGAATTATACTTGGTTTTGGACTTTTTTTCTGACCAAGGCTAATTTAAATTTCATAAAATGAAAAAACTAAATTGGTTAATGCTTTTCATATTTTCAGCCTTTATATCTTGTGTCCCTCCAGAAAATAAGCCCCCACAAATAACGGACTTTATTTGCAATGATAATGATCTTATAGTTTATGGAGGTTCTACAGCTATTTTTGATTGTATGGCAACTGACCCTGAAGGCGATAAACTTTTCTATAATTGGAGTGCAACTTCTGGCACATTTAATAGTACAACTTCTTCTACTGTTACTTGGACTTCCCCGGTTGTTACACTAGAAAGTGTTGCACAGATAAAAGTTGAAGTAACTGATTCTGAAAATCCCGATAAGCCTCAATACAGAGCTATGTTTATATCAGTAGACCCTATTCCTATTGTGGTTCCACCAGTTTCTGATCCAGAATCATCATATTATATTAAATATGTGTGTGATGATGCATATGTTGATGAAGCATACCCTGATAAAAAATGTGGAAATGAAGCTGTTTTATCTACAGGACCTGGATATTTTACCTATTTAAGATTTGATATAGAAGACATTTATAATTATATAAATAGGTATAACTTAAGTTCAATAGAGAAAGTTGAAATAAGATTAGCAAAAGCATATAATAATACTGCTGTAAAACCAATAGGCACAACGGAATTATTTGGAATTTCATGGGATGAGACATTATGGTATGAAGAGCTAATAACCTATAATATTAGACCTCAATACAGTAATAAAATTGCTGAAGTTCAAAATATCACATTCGATGTTGGTGGAGTGGTAGCATTTGATGTCAAAACAGATTTTCTTAATTGTATACAACTACAGCACTATTATTCTGTAATGATGAGCACTCCATCTCCAAGTGTAAATTCATATTGTGGTTTTTATTCAAAAGAACTGAAAGATGAATATCCGCAATATGGTGACGCAGCTACACCTGTATTATGGATAAAATATAATTCAAAATAATTTTTATAAAAATTATTTACGCATAAATAGTGAAAAGATTTTTAAAATTTGGAGTGATGTTAATAGTAATATGTTTTACTATTGCATCTTGCAAAAAAAAAGAATCTGAACCTCCATCATATCCAGAATCATTAAAAATATCTGCATGTGATGACGCATATGTTTTAAGTGATTATCCTGACATGAATTTTGGAGACGATGCGGCTCTCTATACCACGGCACCAGGTTATGAGACTTACTTGAGATTTGATATAAGAAACGTCGATAAAAATACTTTAAGTATGATAGAGGGCGTTGAATTAAGAATAATAACAGGTGATAATAGTACAACTTCAAAACCAATAGCGCAAACACGTATATATGGGGTTTCAAATATTCCATGGCTCGAAGAGTTAATAACTTATAATACTAAGCCTGCTCATAGTGTGAATCCAATTGGTGCAAAATCAAATATAACATTTGATATTATTGCTCTTCAACAATTTAGAGTTACAGATGATTTCCTGGTTTGCATACAATCACAAAACTATTATTCTCTTATGGTTCAAAGTTTTTCCCCAAGTGAACCATCACATTGTTATTATTATTCAAAAGACCTTTACTTGAAGTGGCCAGAAGTTGGTGATATGTATAATCCAACATTATTTATAAAATATAAATCTAAATAATTCTTACTGACAGAAATAAGATATTATTCTTATGATGATGCAAAGATTCAACCTAATATGTTAAGAGCATTTTACTATGTGAATGGATTTATCAACTTAGATTAATCAATACGCAAGATGAAAAGAATTGTTAAATTGGTTTATGTGACATCAGTTGTTTTATTAGTTTGCCTTTTTACAAATTTATCTGCCCAAGACAATTCTAATAAGGATCTAAATAATAAAATTGCTGAAGATCTTATTAGAACCATTATGAAAAATGATTTGAATCGATTGATTCAATACAGAGATGCAATGCCAGAAACTTTTAAACAACTTTCGACAAGTCTTTTATGTCCTGCTGTTGAAGTAGGGAACTTAGAAATAATCAAATTTTTGCTTAATGAAGGCGCTAATATAAATTGCAAGGGGAATGATGAAGAAACACCTCTACATATTGCAGCAGAGTATGCAGGTGCAGATATTATTAAATACCTTTGCCAAAATGGCGCAAGGGTTGATTTGAGAAATAAGGAAGGAGCTACACCTAGGATTATTTTAATGGCATGGGAAGCCATATTTGAGCAACGTAATATTACGACATTTTCAAAAGAAAGATATGGTATAAGTCATACAATTTACCTAAATGACATATATCGTTCAATAGAAATAATAAATCAGTATAATACTACAGGGAAGCCTCTATTTTAGAATTGTATAAAATATTCTAAACTATACATTGTCTAATAAAAAATGTACTTATTATGTTAAACTCTTTGAACGGGAAATTTTAAAATCATCAAGATTTAAACAAATGAATTTACTCGCAAATTTATTGAAATTTAGAAAAAATGAATGTTTATTATTTTTGATTATATTTTTTTCATCAGTTACATTACATTCACAGATTTCTGAAAATAAGGGTGAAGGGACTATAAGAATTACCTTTAGAGATTGGCCCTATTTCCCAGTAGAAGGTGATTGGCGTAGTATGTATGTACTTGGAGAAATTCAAGAATACGTTGTACATGTGTACAGTGATGGTTTTATTAAACGCAAGCTTAGCGCATTTAAATTATCCATTAAAGAATTTGGAGAACCAGGACATGTTATATCTCTGAAAGAAAAGGACAACTTAGGAGGTATGACAACTAACGAAGCTAGGGCGATTTTTACACCTGAGAATCATGATAATGCAATTGCTCTTTTTAATAGTGTTGGAGGTTTAAGAATTATTATAACAAGTCCACGACCACCATATTTTGATGTTCCTGTGCCTTCCGGAAAATATTTTTTATCATACGCATTGGGTTTCCCAAGAACGAGAACTGACAGGTGGAGATTTGTTTGTCCATTATATAGTGACAAATCAACTGCTGTTGATGTTGAACGCCGCTGGGGACCACCAAGTGTATACGTAGGAGAAGATCAAATTGCAACTATTGAATTTGTACCAACACCAAATGGTTTGGGAGTAATGAATTCGGCAGATTTCGATTGGGAAAATTCTCCGACTTTTTGGGAGTATATTGATTTTTTAAATTGGGCAGGAGAAATATTCTGAAAGATGGGTTTGATAACGATTTATCTAAATACAATTTAATTTCTATCAAATATTAACAATTCAAAACCCAAAATCATGAAAACACAAAAAATTATTTTATTTTCAATTATCCTATTCGTAGGATTACTGTCTCAAAAGTCATTACTTGCTCAGGTTCAAACTAATTGCTATAAAGTAAGAAGTGGAGGATCTATGTCAATTTTAATTGAAAACGGTCAATTGTATCGTATCACTATTAAGTCATCTTGGTATTCCGCTTCTGCTTGTTTGGGGACATATCTAGTTTATGGTTTGAATGTGTCCGATCCTAAAACTCAAGGTCAACCTGCCATTTTAGCGATAGCTGAAACTCCAAGAACTGATTGGAGATTTAGTTTCAGTCTTAGTGGACAATACGACGCTAATATGAATATAACTTCACAAGGGTGGGGAGACCAAGGGTTATTAATTGTTGTAGAGAAACTATCATGTTATTAATTATATCAGATTTTTTATTTTGAAGCTGAAATCGAAGTCCGAACTTTCTAAATAATTTGGTACTAACAATAATAGAATAATCCTTTGTTTGATATAGTGTTCATGTACATGTCCTTATAATGCTATAAAGTACTAAGGTTTATAATAACCAACCATATGAAAAAACTGCCGAATGATCTACAAACCCTTAATTATATGTAATCTTTATTCTTTAATTTTAAAAATAAGTCTCATGAAAATTTCTACATTCCACTTAATTTTGTTAATAATTTTAACATTATGTTATTATCAAAAAATCCTAGGACAAGATCCAAGTCAACATTACCAATCACATGAATACTATTTAACCTGTAATAGTAATTTATCTTTTATGAGTAATATGCGCTCCTTCGAGCCTTTTAGAAACAGTAATAGCTCAGAAATTACTTTGGACAAAAGTAATTTTACTCCCCCAAGTATGAGTATTAATGAAATCGATGCTGGCCTAAAATCAAGTATTAACTTGATTTTTTCTTCTGAAAAGAATTTAGGTTATATCAACAATTCTAATAACCTAGTGACTTTATATTTACCTAACCCTTCTCCTGCAGTTAAGGAAAATGGAAGAACTGTAGGAAAATTCTTTTTGGGAGCCTTATTGGGTGCGGCAGCTGGTACTGTAGGTGCTCTTATTATGGTTTCTCAGGAGAAAACTGATTATATCAATGGTTCTGCTTATGCTACTGGTTCTCGGGATACTAGTATGGATAGTTATGTACCTTGGGTTATAGCAGGCACCAGCCTTATTTGTGGTATTATGTTTGCAATTAAATGGTGAATTCATTAATGAATACAATAGACTGACATCTTGACCACATTCAGCCGACCAGAAAGTCTTTAATAAATATCAATTCTTTAAGTATGGACAGTGATAGTTTGAAAATCCGATTACTCAGGACATTTCATTCCTAATCAAGAGAGCCAACGGTTCAGGAAATGATTTAAATCTAACGAACAAACAAAGAAATGTAATCTCTATAATCTATTCAATCACAATTAATTGCCTTAGTTCAGCCTCACATTTTTCTTAATAATTAATTCTAATTGTACTACTTATACCTTACCTTCCATATGTCCTTCATAAACATTATATTAGACTGCCTTCTTTGAACAACTAGATAGTAAGTAACCAAGGACTCACATCTAGATAATCTTGCATAATTTGATAAGTTTTTTTACCTTTATATTAAAGCATTTGTGCTATGATAGACAATTATGGAGAAATCCTATGATAGGTATTTATAAGAGGAAATGATTGTTTAGTAACTTGTTTATTAATATAAGATTGCTACGTCTCTTGATCTAGGTTGTATTTATTGACTCGGAATCTTTAATAATTTCTTTACAAAGTTTATAAGAAATAACTATGCAACTCAAGTACGCTTTTTTAAAAAGATTTTTTTTGCTCTTTTGGATAGTATGTTTTTCTTTTCTTTTGTCATGTAAAAAGGATACTACTAGCACGCAGAGCAATTTAGACAAACCTGAGGTGAGTACCTTATCTGCCACTTCAATCACCTCAAATAGTGCGACGTTAAATGGGAGCGTTAACCCAAATGGTTCACAAACTGATGCATGGTTTGAATATGGTACAAGTCCAACACTTACAGGATATACTGCTTGCCCAAATCAGACTATTGGTTCAGACAAAAACTCTTTAAATATTAGTCAGCCTGTCACTAATTTATCTCCTAAAATGACCTATTATTACCGAATTGTGGCAAGCAGTGATTTAGGTATAACAAATGGAACCATAATGGATTTTAACACATCAGCAGCCAGTTATGCTAATCTAACTGGAGAATGGATTCTTACAACTACAAGTTTTTCTAACGATAATTATACAGGATCTCTTTCTGCGAACGTAAATCTTACTCAAACAAATGGACTCTTAGAGGGATATACTCAAGATGTCTATAAAATTATAGGCACTTTTACGGATCTCGTATGGCTTATTCAGAGGAAGAGCGATTTTACGAATTATTTATCGCCACATGGTTCTGGAAATATTATTAATGCCGGGGTGAACATTACTATTCAAAGCCATAATTTGGAGTTCGATCTCGCTTCATCAAATTTTCATTTTAGAGGTGTTTCACCTTTGTATGATAATATGACCGGAGATCTAACTGTAAAAATGGATATGACAGCACTTTATGGACTATCAGATGGAATAATTACTCTTACAGGAACTTGGGAGGCTAACCGCAAATGACTATTTTTCTTTGTTAATATCTCGTTGATCTTTATTATTATAGTATGAAGTTTTTTTCCGGCATAATCAACAAACATCTTATCACCTTACTTAGTTGATCCTTATTAATTCGTATTTTTTGCTATATCGTTAGCGTTGGATATTTACCGGAGCCAAAATTAGTCCCTTGCAAATCCAGCGCAAAATTAAATTCAATATCTCTTGTTGTTTTAATCTCATCCATTTCTTCATATAGTACGCTGCAGCAGCCAATAATGTGTTGATTTGGTCTCCGACTGTGCCATTGAGGTAATTTCTTATCATCCTGTGATCATGTTTCAGGTGTGATATAAGTCTAAAAGTGCTGTTATACATGCCGAACGTTAAGGATAGAATTAATTCTTATTATTTTTAATAAATTGGACATAATCTGCAATTCTTCTTAAAGTTAAGAATTAAATATGAATCTCATTGAGTACTTAATCTCTCATGTTACCTGGATATCAAATTTACTTGGTTCAGATTACCCGCAGAAGGATAATCGAATAAAACGCCGGCGAAGTAATATTCTACCGGGGATAACCTTATTAGAGCATTATCACAACTGTTGAAAAATATTATCGTCTTGATTATTGTTATCAAGGCTATCGATAATAATCCAGACAATCAAGATTATAAAACATATTATTATGAAGATTTTCATTTGACATTTTTTTAAAAAAGTGAAATAGAAATTCAAGAATTAATTGAAAGGTTACCCAAGTTTTAACCTGGGTAACCGTGTGTTGTTTTCATAGACCAGGCTCGGCCTCAAATAATGATTCTGAGAGATCATATTCAGAAAGCTCGATCAAATCCCAGCAGTCAGGGCAGGTGTTAATTGTGTCAGTAGAAATGAATTCTTTTGCAATCAAATCGAGCGTATCTTCGCTTGGGATGAACCATTCCCCACAATGCCTACATTTTATATTCATAGCTTTAATTTTTATTGATGTAATGCAAATTGTTGATTATAGCAACCCTTGATCAGCATAGCTGAAATATTCGCCATCCATAGTTAGGATTAAGTGGTCGAGCAACTGGATATCCATCAAATTTCCAGCTTCTTTAATCTTCTGGGTAATCTTTGTATCCGATTCAGAAGGATTCAAATTTCCGGAAGGATGATTGTGACATACAATGATCCCAGATGCATTAGCTTTAATAGCTGCCTGATATATCAGACGAACGTCCGTAACAGTTCCGGATAATCCTCCCTTTGATACTGGGAATATGCCCAGGACTGAATTTGATCGATTCATGAGCAGAATTTTAAATTCTTCTGTATGCTCTATTGAATCCGGGTCCCAATTCTTAAGAAAAATATCATAAGCATCCCGGGAGCATTTTACTTTCAGACGCTCCGATGCCTTGATTTTGGTCCGATAAATGAGTTTCACCTCAGATATGGTAATCTGGTTTTGTTTCATAAAGTGTAGAATTAGTTAATATTAGAAATAAAAAAACCCGACTTTGGAGGTCAGGTTGAATATCTTTAAACAAAAAAATCCCATGAAATTAATCATGAGATCTAAGCGGAGCCTGCTTTAGGAGCATCCATCCAGCATCCGCCAAATAGAGCGGTCGTAACCGAGCGACTATGTCAAGGTTTAAGCATTAACCGGCAGGCCCCGACCTTGACAAGTTGCGAGGTTTTACATTCCGTAAAGACCGCGTTTGGCGAGTGATGGTGGATGGCCGCAGGCTCATGAACTCACGCAATGGTTGATGTTCAGCAGCAAACCTTTAATTGCTATTCATTCTTGCGGCTGAAGTACGTCAACCATTGCTCCTTTTACCTGGTTAAACGATAATCTCAGGTATGGTGTATAAAAACCATTCACCCAAGAATTAACCCAGGTGAATGGTAATAGCACTGTTGGTTTTCAGTGGTTCTTGATTATTTAAAGTCGAGGTGAACCATCTCAGAACAACAATAAAGAAAATGCAGCATGACTCGACTCCAAAAAAAACCATCCCTCCCCAAAGAGAAGGATGGCGGAATCCTAGTGTTCGATTTTTTGGGACCTATTAGCCAGGAATTAAGGATAAACTTGTCTGATTTTAATCCCGGGGATATCAATCAAATCCAAGATCGTTCTCAGCAATATCAGCGAAGGTTATCCGGCCTTTAAAATACCGACTGATAACTTGTATTCATACGATCTTAAACAGGCTCTGATGACTCGCAATAGGGCTTTATTCGTGCCCGGAATTTTGCAGGTTCTGCAGCACATTTTACCTTTACAAACTTCTTTGCTTTTTTTGGATTTTTTTGCCTTTAGTTCTCAGATGGAAGTAAGGCAATTCCTTGGATCACGTACAATTTAAGATAGTCCAATGGGCAATCAGAAAATTCAATTTCCAGAGATATTAAAGGCTTAAGATTTGAATCTTCTCTGCAGGTTAATAGCCATGACAAATCTTTCTTACTCTGGCGTAGTTCCCACAGTTGAAAATTTACATGCCGGAGAATCTTTTCACATTGATAACTGAGAATGGCATCGAACAACCACCACGCTTTACACGCATCGCGGAGGTATGCACAGCCATCAGTCAAAAGTAGTGGTGACCGGCCCGGAAATAAGTGCCGATGATAGCGTTCTGTCCCTGTGAACTGTCTCAGGTTTCTTTTTATTTCGTATGTATTCATGATTAAAATATTTAATAATGAAAAAGGCTGCCAGGTACATCAAAATACCTTGCAGCCCATGTGTCATAAATCTGATAATTTAACCAATAACTGTTTCAGCTTTCTCCGGGTCCGGCAAATACTGAAACGTATGAGAGATTTTTACCTTCTTTCCGGTTGGAAGCTTAACCTCAAATGGAGTGCATGCAACTTTCTCAATTGAACCCGGCAATGACTGCCCAATTAGAGATTTAGCTAAAACATCATCCAGAGCACACGGAATGGTAGTTTTGCGAGCCGAAACGTAAGGACGAGAAGTTGCTTTTGACTTTAATACTTCTGCATTTCCCTGAAGGACCAGGACCGAATAAATCTCCTGGCTCTTTAAATTCTTTTTCTTTTCAAGACCGATAATTGTTACCATTTTACATTAGTTTAAGTTGAACATTGAATTAATTATACTCGTGCAGAACATTGCTTAGAATGATTCGCTGCTTCTGTTGCTTGAGTATTGAAAGTCCAAGGTCTCCAATAACATATCGGTTTTGATATCCATAAAAAAATAAAGGGGTGTGGGAGTACCGTGTGCCCCGATTGATTTTGGAAGGATGATTTCCCCCTGTAGACAAACGGGGGCTCTGCTTATAAGGGGCAACGAATCGTTATAGTATATAATAAATTTTTCAAAAAATTTTTTGTGTGTGAAAATTGGGGATTTATTTACAGATGGTTGTTTTCCAGCTCCTGGAAGTAAAAATGAAACTGGAAACTCATCTCATACGAGTATGTATATAGTTATAGCACTTAAGTTCCTTTTGAGTACAATCCCGAAAAAGGGGTCTTAATTCTACATGCTTAGTTTTACTCATACAAAACTGGGAAATAAAATTTCAATAATATTGACATGATAATTAAAATTTATATACATTTGCAGAATCGATTATTCATGATCGATAGCTATGCTTTTATCTGACATCGAATAAAGCTCCAGGATCAATTATCTTACCTCAAAGGTAGCATTATGCCATCCGAGGGTAGAAATTGTCCTGGGAGGCTCAAAAACAGTCTTGGCTTTGAATTTTCTCAGAGACGTCATTCGGTTAAAGACCTTGGCGGATTTTTTATTTAATGAAGTAGTTAAAATCATTTCTATATCAATTAAGATCGTATTATAACTCTACTAACTTCTATTATAGTGAATTAACTGTATAGTATACTAGTGAATAGAGATATGTTAAGTAATAGTTATAGTGACTATTCAAGTAACATGTTATAACGTGATAATATCTATTCTATCTTCATCCATCTTCATACCCCCCTATAATCCCCCCTCTCTTCTTCCTTCTCTTCCCTTTCTTAGAGAATTCTGTCAAAGTCTCCCGTAAGATCTTCCGACATTTTAAAGCTTTATGTAAATTGAGACTAAAAACCCGGGTTGTTCCAACCGTAAACACTGGTTGCTGATTCCGGTGTATTTTTATCTGCATTATTATATTTGGAAATTTCAGATAATCTTCTGAAATTTGGTATCAGCGGCATTTCCATTTGAAAAGATTAATTGTGCCTAAATAATTATTATATGAAAACTTTATCTATTACCTTTTCTTTTTGCTTGATGTTAATAATTAGCTCATGCAACAATACTCCAAAGAACTCATCAAAAACTGAAAAACTAATTATTAAAACAACTACAGCAACGGGAACAGGTCAGGACCAAAAAAAAGACGAAGTTATTAGTGAGGTAACCTCAGATTATTTTGAAGTCGGACTAAGTTCACAAACTACTGGTAGTTATTTGGCTCAAAAAGACATAGTGGTGCCAAAAATAGGAGAACCTTTTAAATTCGTGTTCTTTACAATATCACAAAAAGATGGCACTAATATTAAGTTTATGACGTCGACTGAATTTTTAAACTTTATGTCAGCACATGGTTATGAAATGGTCGATCAACTAAAAAATGACTATGGTGCAGATTATACTTTCAAGAAAAAAAAATAGTAGTCATATAGAATACCTTTCTAAATACTTACAGAGGATTCTTTTGTTTGCAGTAATAAAATATTATTTTGAAATTTGATATCAGCGGCATTTCCTTCTATCACTTGACTTCACGAAAAAGCAGCAAGACTTTTCAATCAGGAGATGCCGCTTCCTTTTCTTTTTGATACATTTATTTTATACATGTGTCGCATTCTCCAACTTTCCCACCAACAATATATGTGGAATGAATTATTCTCACTATCAAAGCAAATTGGTTTTTCAGGATTTTCTATGATTTTACCACTATACCAATAATAAGAATCATAAATTATACCATTATCGTTTTTGTAAACAAACCAAAAATGTAAAGTAAAAATACTATCAGCTGAATTAAGACCTTCAACTAAAGGTGACACTATAATTTCTTGGGTTGGATAAATCTGTTTATCGGAATAATATTCTCTTGGTGCATTTCTCACATCTTTTGCAAACTCCTTTTTATTTTTCTCCTTTCTTAAAAAATCTTCCCCAGTTGGTATACAAATAGATACTTGCATCATCAAATGGGCATTATTATTACCAATATTTTTTAACGTAATTATAGCTCTTACTGAGTATTGATAAGTAGTTGAACCAAGTTTTTTATAGTCAGTTAATTGACATTTTGAAACAATTAACTGAGGACTATAATTAAGTTTATTCAATTTATAGTTTAGAAAACTTGTATAACAAATATTACAAATTCCAATTAGACCTGCAATAATTGCAATTATAATAGCCCCTCTATTCCACCAATCAAGCCTTTGGGATTTAAACCTTTTGAACCTTACCTTCTTCTATGTTTCGTATATTCATTAGTTTGATTTAGACATACTAAGTTACTAAATCTGCCCAATTGCACATAGTCATAACCAAGTATATTATTACCCGTTTCCCTATCACCATTTCTCAGGGTAAAAACATAGGCCCTGATTGTCAAAAATAGGCTTCCTTTTGATTTGTCGCCCGGAATTTTCTTAATGCAGAACTGGCAAAGTTTAAGACATGAGTGAAATTCCACACTATGTAAAATCTCCCCCCTAAAACTAACAATATAATAAGATATATATTATTGTTGTTTTTAGCAGGCTAATTTTACCTACATTAGTGTCTCATATACCTGGTGGCACTTTTTGTCCTCTTCATGAAGGATCTCATTATTTAGTCTACCATTCCAATGTTTCCTGGTATTTACTCTCTTCAGGAGTTAATTATAAAGTGAATCGTGGATATAAAAAACAAAACTGGCTCCATTGAATAGAGCCAGTAAAATAATTTTTAAAGTTCAAAATCAGTTCAAAACATTTTTGATATTACTGATTATCAGTACTATTTGTTGACCCACCTGGGCTCGAACCAGGACTCTGCGGAACCAAAATCCGACG
>OCZT010002036.1_pt1 | contig 20916 bp, 49 predicted proteins | sample 1539031 | NCBI WGS metagenome assembly OCZT01 (sample SAMEA3539308, study PRJEB22396) | soil metagenome | biome: tundra; feature: field; material: soil | place: USA | collected 2010-05 | depth 0.15 m | reverse complement strand
AGCCGTCTCATAAATCCGACACCGACACAACCGAACGTTGTTGGCACTGACCACGTGCGACCATAATCGCCATGAATTTTAATACTACATTATTTTGTGTGACCGGCTATCACGTTTATATGGCGTGTGTTATTTTATTGTATATTGGTATTTTTATTCTATTTGCTAAATATGGCCACAAAATGGCTGGTTTGAAACCAGCCATAAGAACTGTAAAAAAAGTTTGGGATTGTCACGATTTCAATCCAGGGCCATATGGTTCGCAAACCATGGATTGGTCGTCTGGAGCGCTATTATGCAGGCGATGTCATACAACCGGCTGGTCCGCGTGCGTTACATATGAGAGCGAAAAGTGAAACCCATGAATAAAATATACAAAAAATATGAGACAGAAATACAAGCGTCTCAGAAAAAACTTGTATTGATGTTGGGATGGATTTTGGATAGGTACAAACTGCATCATCTTATTACGATTTCTTCGGAACCAAAGGGTATTCGAATTTATCATAATCAAGCTGATCCTGTCGTGGATATGTGGATTGTATTTGATACTTTTGAATCAAAAGACGACCATCGCCGCAAAGACCCGTGTTGGGTTTGTGTTCAATACTCTTGCGGGTTCATGATGCAATTGGTTGATGGTTACTGCATTCTTCATGAATTTGATGAACCGCATCATGGCCCACGTGAAAATTTTTTAGAAAAAGTCATTGCACAATTCTTTATATTGCTTATAGGCAGAGAAATGCCAATTCTCAAAAAAGATGTATTATCAGCGTGACAACTATTATTCACGTAAATCAGCATGTTATCCACAAAAATAAAAAAACCGGCGAGAGAGAACCGCCAATCGCTGTTCGCAAAGGAAAATACGGAAAATCCAAATATACTAATGAGTTCATTATAGATAAAATTCGTGTAATCTATAGTCCAGATAAACCATTGCCATGCGGAGCAACCGTATGGATTGAGATAGATGATTGACGAACCAGCATACAAAGAGTATGCGAAACAATCTAACTATGGAGCCAGAAACATGAAAAAAACACTTCTTGCTGTATTGTTGCTTTCCGCTTGTGCCACAACAGCCACCGCTCCTTCTGATAAAGCAGATGCTTTGATGAAAGTAGGAAATTGTGGAGAAGCTTCAAAAGCATATGACAATGCTGCTGTAAGCACAACCGATATAAAGTTGATGGCAGGTTATTATCATTTAGCGGCCTCTGCTGCAAAATGTGCGAATTGGACCAAGGAAGAGAGACGATATAATTCTTTGGCTAATGTATATGATAAAATGGCAAAATAAAATTATTGAAGTCAATTGTCTGAATTGTTCTGGTTTCTATGAAATAGACATACAAAAATTTGTAATGGCTATCGAAACTATGGAGTTCTAAATGGCTAAAAAACCTAAACATGTTGTTGAAGAAATATCAGAGATAGACAAATGTATTCTTGTTTTACAAATGCTTGTGAAAAAAGCATTGATGGACTCGGAACAAGAAGCGGCGATTGCAGCACATTTTCGCCCGCAATATTTGAAAAAACTAGCCGATCCTGCTGAAGATGAACACGATGGTAATTTATTGTTCCATTATGTTACGCCTCATGAGCATTATTCTGAAGAATATCAATATAATGCTGACTATTTTACTAAAACCATTGATCTGCTAAACCAACTGAAACAGACAAAGGAAGTATGATGTCCAAACCACCGAAAAAAATAATATTGAGTGCTAAATGCAGCGATTGTTGCTCGTTTGCTCTTATTGACGCAGACGGAAACGAATTGAAAGAAACCCATGATTACGTTCCATATGGTATGGGAGTTGGCGGTGGAGATTATGTCGATTTGGAAATCAATTTTGATACTGGTCAGATTCTCAATTGGAAAAAACCATCAGATGATGTTGTAAAAGAGTTTATTGGCGGAAATGAAGATGAATAAGAAACCGAAAACACCAGAAATGTTTCCTGTGATTCTTACAAAAGAAGATATTGAGATTTTATTACATTGCATTTATGTTGCCGATGTTGAAAGCCGAATATCCGATAAGAACAAAGCTCGATTGCTACGAGATTTATATGACCCAGATTATGCTTGACAAGGTTTGAGAGTAGCGGTATAAATATTTCCATGAACATGTTTTCAACCCGACGACGCTACAGACGAACGTAACCCTTTCAGAATGATTGGGTTGCGCTCATGGAGTCGTAACCCCGCTTCGCTACGGACGAAGTAAGGGTAATTGGTTGTTGAAAATGCAAGTTCGATTCTTGTCGGCTCCTCCATTTCTCTCATGTTTGATTCAGCCTGAGAGAACTATATCATATTTGTCGTATCTTTTTATTCCTAGTGTTTTTCTGCCATTCCCTCTGTTTCTACCGGCAAAAGTTGGAGTATATGATAGAAATATAGGAGAACGTTATGTGGTGGCATGATATGCTATATTCATTCAATCTGAAACTAAGGCATATGAAACCACGTCATTTGGTTTGTATCGCTCTTGGTGCCGCTGTGTTCGGTGCTATTATGGAATATTCATTGAGCAATCCAACACTATGAGCTATTCTATTGAATACAGGGTTTTCGAGAATTCATATTTCGCTCCCGATGAACAATGGGTAACTCATTCCATGAAAGCAGGTTTGACTCTAAAACAAGCTGATTCTCAAATGTATGAGTTGGACGATTTTTCAAAACTTCAACGAAGAATTGTTGATAGTTCTGGAAAAATCGTTGCTCATGGAAGGTATCACATGGAAAACACCAATATCTTTCGTGTAGAATCTTTTGAAAACTCCAGATGGAGCGTAGAGGCAAGCAACAAATCTCTTGATGATGCTATTGATTTTGTTAATAATAAAGCGGTGATTTCGCCAAAACAACATGTTGTTGTGAATCAAAACACCGGTGATAAAATATATTATGGATTTCATGAACTAGCCAAATTCTTCTTCGGACTAACACCGAAAAAGCTGTGGGCCGATTTGCTGCCAATCTTTCAACAAGCTTTTTCGGTGCTTCCTACCACCGTCTCAAAAAAAGAGGAAAAAATGACTATAAAACTAACAGACATTTCTAAAATTCATGAAGCATACACAAGATTAGAATCTCTTCATACTGCCGTTGAAAATCTTCGTGGTGGCTGGATATCCAAAGCAGAAATAACTTTGACCAGCGCAGAAAAATATTATGGCGAAGCGGCATCGAGGATGTCTGATCAACAAATAGAGATAGAACATTCTGTTTTGTTACCTATATTAGAATCTGAAATCAAACGAATTGAAGCATACTTGACGAGCTATGGAGTCTCCTTATGCTAATAATACCACCAAAACATCCTGGTCATGCTTTGATTGCTCTTCTGCAACATCGTATTCTTCAACTATTGCGTAATGAAAAAAAAACAAGAAGTAAAAAATAAAGACAAGTTATATGGCCAAACACAAACCATAATAGAAAACCGTCTCCAACTGCTCAATACCAGAGAGTTGTTGGGTATGCTTACTTGGCATCGCACACGGTCTGAAACGTATTTAGAATACGATGAAGAAACACGCAGAACAATAGGTGATTCCACATGGTCATCAAAAGGCAAGTTGGCTTATATTGAAAAATATGCTTTGCGCAAGGTTTTGGCTACTCGTCCACATGTTCCAAATAAAATAGAAGGCAAACTAAACAGACGCAAAATGGCCACACAACATCATGGTTCTAAAAAGAAGAGAAAAACGAATTAGACCGAAATCATCCATTTCAAATCTTTGTAGTTCCAACCATTTCCATCTTATTTCTTGCGGTATTCAATGATCGTGGTTTTTCAACGATTTTGTAAATGTCCATATAGTTGTCTTTATATTTTCCTGTTTTTTTAGCATGAGGGTTGTAATCCCAAAACCAACCACCAATCAAACGCAACTTACGAATATATCGCAGATGTTCTAACGTAAGGTCTTTTGGTATTTTATAGATAGCCCATTCTAAATCTTCTGGTTCTTCCATATCCGTATCAGTAACCCAAGTATCTTGGATAAGTTCAAAATAATGGTAATGCGTGTTTACTCTAAGCCATCCAGATAATGGATGATCATAAAATCCACCAACAGATATAAATGTTATTTTGTTCAATCCCACAATTTTAGTTCTTTTGCGAGTTTTCTTGCGTGTTTTTCATCGCTTAGTTTCTTAGCTGAAAATCTGTTGTCGTTGCGTGGAACTTCATGGACAACATATGGTTTCAATACCGATAAGATATGATTTGGTCGTTCCATATCGGATAGCATCTCTACCTCTGCTATGGCAAAATATTTGTTTCCAGATGGCCATCGAGGAAAATCTATATCCCATCTATGAACATTCAACCATTCTTCGGTTTTTCTGTCTTCTTTTTTACAAAACACAGAACAGCGTCTTTTGGATAATCTTTCAGAAGTAAACTCCCAAAGATCATCAAATTCTGATTCTGATATGTTAGATTCTATTTCTACTGTTCTTCCATTTGGTAAACGTTGTTTGAATGCAAAGACATGTTCTTCTCTGCCATTTTTGAATGAACTTTTTCTTATTCTATTGTTGCTGTCGAAATATGCTTGATTTATATCTTCCCAACCGTAAATTGAACTTAATAAAGTTTCAAGTTCATCGTATTTTTCTTTTCCTTGCAAAACAATCTTGATTTCATTCTCAATTGCCATTTTTATTTCCCAATAAATAGATTCATATTATCGCTTGTCGGCGTCTAAATGTCAAAGGAATTTCTTATGAATAATAACCAACCGCCTATATTCTATGATCCGAATATAAATCCACCAATAGGATCACAAACTTCAATAAACATGGTGTGTTTGTCTGTACAAGGAGAAACTGATAAAGCAGCAGCAGAAAAATATTATGGAGAAGGTGTAGCTTGTAATGCTACTGCTCTTTTTATTGGTGCAAGTCCTGGTGTTGGTGTTGGCGAATCGTATCAGCTAGTTCTTCCTATGACAGATTGGGTATTTGCAGAGACCGTCTCTAAAGGAAGCACAATCACCATCACGGTTCAACAAGTTTTTCCAATTTTGTCAGGATTGCGAGGAGAAGTTCAACCTTGACCTTGACATAAATAGTTAATGCGCTATTATGAGATTATGAATGAAGCGATTTTGCCTGCCGCTATTCTTGTAAACAATATGAGGGCCGAGGCTGATCCTAATGTTTCGCTTGACATGCGTGTGCTTGCAGACACGCTTGTTAGCGTTGAACAAATATGGTCAGAGCAAGAACGCGGAGCAGGGCATTCTGGACGTATCATGCGAAAGTTGGTATCGGCGGCTGATCGTCTTGGCGTTACATTGAAACTAACGGTTCGTTGGCTCGCATATGATCCTCATGATGATGATCCAGACTATGACAGACTTCATGATTTGAATGATAAGAAACTGGATAATGAACAGTTAGAGGCATGGTATGCTAGACTTGGATTCGTCAGAACCGGAGATTTTGATGGCGACGATCCTATAATGATTCGTCAGCCACATAACCATTCAACATTGACATAAAAATCGATACACTGTAAGGATTTTTAGACTTATAGGAGGTATCGATATGAGTGGCAGATATGCTGATTTTGATGATAGGGCTGATTTTGAAATTCATTTTGACGAACTATATAAAGCGGCAATTGAAGGAAGAACTTCTGGACCAATTCATTACAATAGAGGGAACGAACTAATAAAACTTCAAAACAAATTTCAAAAACACACAGATTTAGAAGTGTTCATAAACAAAAGTACTTTTCCATATAGTATAAACGTATCATGGAAAGACCTTTTGCCAGAACAAAGAGAAAAAGTTCAAAAGAAAATGTATCGCCAAGGGCCATGGGATTTGGGAAGACTGTACGAAGTTAAGCAATATTCAAGACAAGAATGTTTGTTTTCTGCTTCAATGGCACACGAGTTTTGTAAAATAAAATTGAAATTACCAGACACGTTTTCAGATGATGTAATAGGCGAAATCAGAAAAATAGACGATAATACTTCCTTTTTGTTTTTTGGAGACAAAAATGTAGTGCCTCGGTGGGGACCAAAATGGGAAGAAGGCGGCTATTGTTTCTATATTTCTGATATAAAAATCGCCACAATGATGAGAATAGCTTACGGCATAGAATATGAATTGACAGAATCAAATATCTGATGTATAGATAATCATGATCACGCTGCTTCGTCCATTACCACGAGAAATCATCATCGCTGTCAGTGGAGGCATCGATAGTATGGCGGCACTTGATTTTTTGAGAAGAAATCATAAGGTTTCGGTAGCATATTTCGACCACGGCACAGACCACGGAACAGACGCCAGAGAGTTTGTTGGGAACTATTGTGATATGAAAGCCGTTCCGTTTTTCTACAAAAAAATCGAAGGAGAACGAACGACCGAGAGTCCAGAAGAATTTTGGAGAATCAAAAGATATGAATTCCTTCATTCCTTCGATCTTCCAGTAATTACCGCTCATACCATTGATGATTGTGTTGAGACGTGGATTTGGAGCAGTTTACACGGCGAGTCAAAAATCATTCCATATTCCTATAAAAATGTTATCCGACCATTTCTTCTGACATCGAAACAAGATTTGCAATCGTGGTGTTTGAATAAGAAGATTGATTGGATTGAAGACCCTTCGAATTGTGATACTAAATATCGTAGAAATCTTATCAGACATGATATGATGCCATATGTTCTGAAAATCAACCCAGGTATTGCAAAAGTGATCCGAAAAAAACTAATTGACTTGAATCTTGTTATAGAGTAAATATAATGTATATTGGTTCTGTCGTTCAATCCGGTTAGGACGGCCCGCTCATAACGGGTCTATCAAGGTTCAAATCCTTGCGGAACCACCAATTTTTGCAATTGTTCAAACGCTGTTTCTGGCGTGTATTCGTTATCATTGAACACCAAAACTCTCCATTCTTCGGCCATCAGGGGCGGCCTACCATTTTTCACAATCCTTTCACAATATTAATATGACGTTGAATAATCCATTGACAATTCTGATAATGTAGTAGATACTAAGAGACTTGCTATCCTGTGAAAGGTGGAACAATGTTTACTATAATGGTATTCTCTCATGAATTAGAACATTTATTGACAATACCGGTCGATGAAAATGAACACGCATCATATATTGATATGCTCGATGAAGAATACTTGTCAAGTTTTGACGCCAAAACTTCCGATCAACCCCGTAAGGAGTTGGAGAAAATGATAGCATCTGTTGATGATACGATGCGTATTGGGTTAGACAACATATCAAAATCTCAAAAACAAGATTTGCATTTGACGGTGGCTGTTTGCTTCTTATCAAAAGGGTCAGATGAATTTATTCAACGGGTCAAAGATGGGTTCGACGGACAAATCAAAATTCCAGAAAGTTCATCCGGTGAAGTAGAAATATCATGGACTGGCAAACTTGGTTTTGACGGAACAAGCGTTACTGAACCTGATTATAGTGCTATTGTTTGGAAAGGAGAATTGAAACCGTTTAGCTCTGAAAAAGAATGACACGATATTTCTCATACGGTCAAGAAGATATCGCTTTTAGACGAGAGTTTGAAGAACATCGTTCTTCAATTCATGGTCCTTATGATATTATTGGTTATTTTTATAACGTCTTTGATAAAGAAAGCACTCGTTCTAAATATCCAAATTTAAGAAATTCTAATACCAAATTGGCAATATTTCACGGCTTAACGAAAGAATATTGCCCATTTGTATTGCATGTCAACTTGGATAATAAGCGTAGCATCTACGCAAACGAAATAATAAAAAATATGATATCTGAAATTGATGACAATATTAATTACGTTTATGCTATGGAAAGAAATTTTGAATTTTTATTTTTATTACGAATATCTAATGAAAATATAGCTAATATGCTTCGAATAGCTTATGGATTTGATTATGTAAATGAAACAATCTGATTATGAAAAAATGTTGACATAAATGACTAAATTGATTATAAAAGAGTTAGTTAGGAAAAATTATGCAAGTATCAAATATAATTATATTAGCTGGATTGATGGTTGGTTTTGGTGGATTTTCTGTATTGATGGGAACGTCGATAAGAAATTTTGATATTAGAAGTAATTTTGTTGCTACTGGAGCAAGTTTTGTCATTTTAGGAATGATAGGTATAATATTGATTGGGTTTTATAATCTTAAATTGCTGCCATAATTTGTGGCAAATGACTATTAATGCTGATTACTTTATTGAGCGCCGACGTGCTCTACGGATGTATAGAATGACATTTATGCTTTATGACAAACCTAGTGTTCTGCTGTCTGAATCAGATCAGGCGTGGTATAATTTGATAAAAACAGAATTCACGATTTATATGCGTGAAAACGAAGGCCCATACAACCTTCCAGATTTTTTCAATAATATATTATGTATTACTCATCACAAATATAAACATCAATCTGAACAAACAACATTGTGGAACGCCAAAGATCATATCATGAGAGATTTTTGCTCCATAGAAGTTGATATTCCACGATTTCAAATTCAGTTTTTTAATGGTAAATATTACGATATGAGAATATTTCAAATATTACATGGAATCGATGATAACAAAGACTATGTGTTCGGAATAGAAACAACAAATGGCGGCGATTATAAGCTATATCTATCCAATATAAAAGTAGCTACCTTGTTACGAATATCTCATGGATTCAATATAACCACACACGGAGCTTGTTAGAATTTATAAATATGTTTTCGATTTTTAGATATTTTTAGGGTTGAAATCATCTATGTATAATTTTTTCGCTCGTTTATATATATCTCGGTGCATACCTTTTCTTTTGGTGTTTGGATTGCCTATATTGCGTCCTTTGAAAGTTGGCGTTAGACTGTGGCAATTGGGGCATAATAATTTTAGATTGCTCAAGTAGTTGTTATCAGAATTTCCGTCAATGTGCTCAAGTTCAAGAACCAATTTCTCTCCATCCCATTCATCAATGTTGCATCTTGAGCAACGATAACCAGAAATTTCCGAGATATATTGCTTCAATCGTTTTGAATTATCACATTCTCCGTTCAAAATTTTCGGAATTATATTGATCTTCCAATTGAACGTTATTTGGCATATTTTCGAACAAAATTTTCCGAATCTTGTTGTTGCAATATATTCCTTCGCACATTCCTGACAAATTACTTTACATTTTTTGCTGCCAAGACTTTCTTTGTGCAATTGTTTTGTATTGTGTTGTCCGAACGGAGAACAATCTAAACAATATTTTCGTCTTTGAAGGTTCCTATTTGCTCCATCTATTTCCATTGTGTTTGGAAATGTTGTTTCGCATATTATACAAGCTGGCATATTCTAATTTTCCATATTGAATTACATTTCTATTTATGCTTTGCGATTTGAGCTATCAAGTTTGCTCTTGACAGCAATTTCATAATCGATTATAAGATAGGCTGTACGCTGGCGTCGTCAAATTGGCATGGCAACAGCCTTCTAAGCTGTCGTGAGAAATCGCATTGTAGGTTCGAGTCCTATCGTCAGCGCCATTTTCCCCTTGACATATTTCAAAAAAGCGGTAGTCTCCATAAACTCTTGGAGAACACGCACATGCCATACCCTGTTGTTTTAGCTTATAAAAATGACGAATTCGCCAGAATAAACGCTGATGGCAATTGGAGTGTCCTTTGGGACAAAGCCGAAACGGTTTCCGAAGAAGTTTTGGGAACGACAGCACCATATATCCAAAACAAAACAACGGCTGTGTATGAAAAAATATCTATGTCAAGCAATAAAGCTATTGTTGCGTTAGCCCGCTCGCTTATGGCAGCCCGAGATACATTGGACACAATCTCTTGGGAAACATCAAATGAATGGGCAGATAAATGGGAAAGAAAATCTTACACAATAGATATTGATGAATCTGAAAATGCTCGTCCGTTTTGTATTCCGCTTATTATGAAATATAATCAAGAAATTGTTGCCCAAATAAATCCAAACGGAGAATGGGAAATTAATTGGGATTTAATAGATGACGCTATTTTGAACAGTAACAAGAAGTCCGCTGGTATTTTGGTTTTATTGAAGAAAGGCTCTTGCTCTTGGCCACTCGCACGGACTGTTCAAAATTTCACGAAAGGTAAAAAATGAAAAAGATTGATTTCAATCTCAAAAACCCAAATCAATCATTTTATGATTTGATTACTTGGGCGTCTTTGAAACATAAAGGAAAAATTGAAGCGCTCAATAGCTATGATCAAGTTACTCGTGGTTATCACGGAACATTTCATATATCGTTTTTATGGTATTGTCATACGATACTATCGGAACAAACGGCAAAAAATATTTTGCCAAAAGAAATGATCAATATATTTCTTCCATATGGTGATTGGACGGTCAATAAAAGAATAGCTGAAGCTATTTTAGCTCATGATAAAGTATATGATGCTACTTCAAAAACAAACGAATTGGATTCTACCAAATGGTGGAGATCACAAACATTTTTGAAAGGCAAAAATAAACTATGGGTTGGCAATGCTATCGAAGCGTCTGCCAACCATTTTGCTGATTATCCGTTGATAACCGAAGATGATTATCTTTTACAATGGTTTCTTGGTCTTGATTTGATGCCATTGGCTGCACCATATGAAATATTCAGAATGAATCAACTTATGATTCGTGCTGAATACGCTCATATGTCTGATGAAGAATGGGCAAAAGGCAGAACAAACTTTTTGGAAAAAATCTTTCTTCATTGCGCTATGGGAAATAATATCTATCAACATCCATATCTCAGAAAGCGTTTTGAAAAAGCAGCCAGAGCAAATATTGATCGCTCTATAGGAGAGCATCAATATCTCTCCCCCTCCCTCTATGGTGAAATATGAAAAAGAAATATTTTTTGTTATTTTTGATGGTTTTGTTTGGTGCATATGATATAGACCAAGGTGTATTGATTTTTCAAAGACATCAATTTAATACGTATGCTAAAAAGTTTGATGCTTGTGTACAAAACGAAAATGAAGATGAAGATGAAGATACTTGTGTCGAATATGGCGTCAATGCTATTTTGTGGATAGAAATGTATACGAAATATAGTGATTTTCGGGTTGGAAGATCGCATTTCGGTTTGTTTGACGAATATGAAAAAGAACTGATAAGAGATAGTATATGAAAAATACAAATCCACGGCTATCGGCATCAAACAAAGCCATTATAGAGGCTGTAGACGCCCTTATCCAACCATTTGGATGTAAGGCCACCGGTATCGGCCCCAAGGCTGTAGGTGTGTTTGGTGACGCTCGCTCAGTAGGCATTGCGGTATGTATAAAGTTTAGTGGAGATGCTGATCCAATAGAGATATCAACATTGGTAATCAATCGTGTGAAAGGCATCGCCAGAGTTTTGATGGATATACCATGATGGTTAACAGAATATATGGAAAAGAATATCCTTGCGTAAAGAAAATTTATGAAGGAGTTCTATCAAAAATAGGAACGGGAGAAAGATATAAAATATATTTTATATCAAAATATTGGCGTGTCATAGAGATGACGCCAACAAGCGTATATGATCAATTTGTTGTTTTTGAAGTTGTCAAAAAAAACGTATTTGATTGGCGTCCGGTTGATTATAATGGAAGAAAACAATACGGACACAAATACATTAGTATTGGATATGAGCAAGTTGAAAAAGAATTGGAATTTCCACAAGGGTCTATTGCGGCAAGAGCAATAGCATCAACCACCGCTCTTTCTTTATATCCAGAGATGCCGAACAATAAGAAAAAAGATGCAGAAAATCGTAAAAAACGAGAAGAATACGTAGAAAAACATTGGCGGGAAGTTCATTTACAAATCGTCAAAAATATGCCAGCTTGGGAGGCTAGACAACGATATAACAGTTGTGATAGAAAATGGCGCATCTATGATAACGATCTGTTCTTGGATAAACTAAAAAACCAAATGATGCCACAAACAAACCTGTTTGAGGAGTTTTTAGACCAATGACAGACTATGATGTAAAACTTCATTGGCTTGTTGATGTAGATATAATCGGGGAACAACATCAAAATGTTCCCCAACAATTACGTGCGCTTGGACATAAAGTCACTACATTATCTGCAACAAAAGATTTGCCTGGCGCTGCGTGGGATGAGGAGCAATGGGATTTCCGAAAAATCAAAGTTGTTTATCCATTTCATGGTTCATTTGAAGAGTTGAAACAGGTCAAAAACAAACTATATACGCCATCAACATATGGTCTCGGACCAAGCATTTTGAGAAGTCATTACACTTCCTATATTCCGCATGGATGGTTTTTGAATAATGATTCTATTATGACTACTTGGGGAAACCTGTGTTCTGAAAACAGACTAGATTTATACGAACGATACGGTTGGGATGGTGAGATTTTTATCAGACCGGATAGTGGATATAAAGTATTCACTGGACAGCTTATTAATCTACATGATTTTGTAGAAGACAAAGCCAAGCTGGAAAGCATATCTGGTATTGTTCCAGAGACTATCATATGGACAAGTTCTGTGAAGAGCATTGCAGCGGAATATAGAGTGTGGATTAGCAACAGAAAAATCGTTACGCATTCTGAATATTCGTGGGATGATAAGAAGATTTGATATATATAACTGTCTTCCTGAAACACCAACAAAAGTTTTAGAATTGGCTGCTCAAATAGCCAATCATAGATGGCAAATAGATAGAATCTACGTAGTAGATATATCTATGTATCGTGGAGAAGCTGCTATTATAGAGTTCAATAGTTTTTCATGTTCTGGGTTATACGAATGCGATTCTGAATTATTGTTCAAAACGGTTAGCGAAGACATTATTGCGGAGTGGAAGGAATAGTAATGTCAAAAAACGAGTCTGTTGCTTCCATGTTGCTTACTCTGTCGAAAATGTCAGATGACACTATTGACAAAAACATTACCCCACGGTTAGCGAAACTCGCTGAAAATCCTGATCCATATGAACTAAAAAAATTATTGACGAATGCGCTTATAGTTCTCTGACAACTGATACAGTGATGATGATTATGCATAGCATATGGGAAATTTTGATGAAGGAGTGCTATCATGACAATATTTGACAAAATACTTGGATTATTACGAAATCGTGATTTAGATTCTTTGGCATCAAGAATGTATTTGACCAGAGAAATTATAAAAACAATAGATGCGTTTGGTTACCAAATAGTTCCTAAAGAACCGACGATAGAAATGTTGGAAGGTGCCAGATTTTCCATGATGACGTGGCATGACATTCAGGGTTCTCAATTGACAATAAATGATGAGAAAGCTAAAATAAGATATAAAGCAATGTTAGCGAAGGCCCCAAAAGTTGGGCAAGAATAACACATATCTTTTGCCACTTCTTTGGCAAAAATCCTTAGACAAACATTCCAAAGCTATTTGTTGTTGGTGTGGTTGTGATCTTGTGTTAGTTCCACGGCCACAACCAAAGCTAAGATATCGTTTACCAGAAAATGCAGCCACGATAGACCATATCTTACCACGCAGCAGGGGCGGCAAATCGTCTATCGTTGCTATTGTCAGCAAAAACGGTGATAGACGAAGAGGTGATTATGCTAATGTGAAATTGTGTTGCTATCGATGTAATAATTTGCGGGATCAAGCTGACAATTGTATTGGCACTTTACATTGCGCTTATGCTGTTGTTGGTAAGCATAAACAAAAAATAACAGCTTGGTTGAATAAACTTCCAAATTCAACCAAAACAAATCAAGGAGGATTTATTGAAGAAGCATAACGAATATCATTTCGCTTATTTAAAAAGGTTTGTTGTGCTATTGTTTTATTACTTAACAATTTCATATATTTGTGTGTTTGTTATATCATTCATTTTTTACTTAATTGCACCAAGAGAACAAATTTATGTTTTTGTTACTTTATTGAGTTACCCTTGTATAATCTTTTCGCTTGTGTCGTCTGGTTTAGAATGTAACGGGCAAGTCACCAACAAATTTTGAGATTATTTATAAATACCAATATGATACACCATAAAATTATGTCAGCGGAGAAAATTCTCCAAACATTTCTTTTTCGGCTTTTTGACGGACAATAACAGCGCCCTCTTTCGTGCTAAAATATCCCAACGATGTTTGTTTCTTTCCTAATGAAATATACGCCCTCCATTTTCCGTCTCGTTTATCAAAACTCACTCCTTTTGTGCCAGAACTGTTATTCTTTGGTTCAACACGATTTTGACTATTCGTAGTATGATTTCCTTCTCTTATATTTAAGACACGATTATTTGATGGATTTCTATCAATATGGTCTAATAACTCTGGTGCATCTTCTGCATATGTCATTTTCCATGCGAGACGATGACCGTATAAAATTATACCATTCATTCTTATTAAAATGTAACCATCTTCATCTTTGTGACCGGCTATTTTGAGATTTTTGGTAAGACAGTTGTTTTTATAGTTCCATAAAAAGATACCGGTTAGCGGATTGTAGTCTAATCTCTTATGAAGATAGGCTGTTGAAAAGCATCTTTCTTTTGTCATGAGCCATTATATAACATTTTACATAAATAAGCGATGATTTGCTATCCACATCGCCATCCTTATTTTGAAGATTCACATCCTATTATGTTGGACGAGTTTACTTATAAAGATATTTTACATGTAATAGACCCTCGGGATTTACCACACAGAGACTATGCTCCACTTATAAAATATGTGAATTATGTTGGAACCGAAAACGATATCATGAAGTTTTATGTTCCAAGCCCAACTAAAATAAATATGTGGAATACATATATTCAGTTTATTGAATGGGATGCCGAAGTTAGGGACACTGCTACAAGTCCTGTTGAAGCAGCAAGACTGTTGTTATGGTCTGGCAATCTCAGAGTTCATTGTCCATGTCCGTCGTTCAAATTTTGGGGATATCAATATATCCTAACTCAATTGGATGCTTCTATGTTTCCAGAAGAGAGATATCCACACATCAGAAATCCTCAATTGAAAGGTATCTGTTGTAAGCACCTTCGCCGCACTTTGAAAGTTTTGCCATTTCATTTAGGAGATATGGCAAAATCTATCAAAGAGCAAAGAAGTCATTTTGGATAATCTTATACCTCCACGATTACGGAATCATCTGGATGAATCGCAAACATATGAGGTTGCTCCAATGAGGATGTCGCCCAACAATCAAGCATCACTTTGACATCACCTTCTGCGGTTAGTATTTCAACACGTTCGTCTGCGTTGTGTGCCGAAAATCGGCGTTCATGTGAGACAACGGTTCTAATAGTCAATGAACCAATGTCAGCCAACGTGCTGTGTTGGATATCGACAATCTTATCTCCAACACGAAGATTTTTGGCGAAACGATTTACATACATCAGTTGAATCCTTCTACCCAACAGCATCTGCATCGCTATTTCCAGCTTCATTCCGACGAGCATAAGCATACCAATTGCCGGATTGGTAGTTTTTCTCATATCGGAAATCATTGTCATGACGGCGTTCTTCAAGTCTTTACCAAATTGGCGTCAATACCATGACCAAAGATTTCCTCATACACAATACCTTCACGGCCTTGTGCATCATACCATTCGCCAGCATCCACGGTGATGCGATCTTCTGCGAAATTGACGATGAGTTCTCCATCACTTTCCGCAAATTGAATCGATACAGATTCACCTGGTTTCAACACGACAATCATTTTTCAGTCCTTTTTCATAAGACGGCTGACAGCATAGTAACCAGCACCGAAAGCCAAAACTTTTTCAAGAAAATTCAATCTTGGTGCCGGTGCCTCATAGTAAACGATTTCCGGCTCTGGCGCCGCATTTTGGCGCTCTTGCCGAAAACGCTCTTGCCGACGGTTCTCATAGTACTCAATATAAGCGGATTCTTCCGGCGTCGATAGATTTTCATTCCACAGTTTCATCACCTCTGCGATTTTCTTTTGCCGACGAACTGACAATCCTGGAAGTTTTGTGAAAACGGGTGAATTGTCTGGCGCAACAACCTGTTCTGCTGAATACCGGAGCCGCCGCCTTTGATAAGCTTGCCGCTCTTCGTTGCTTACGTACATGATGTTGTCTCCTATAAAAGCATCATATCACAGATTTGCTATCTGTCAAGCTGTTTTTGAATCATCAGGAGTCCAGCATCTCAACATCTGGCATTCCAATCATAGCAACATGAGACATGATCGCGTCTCCGATTGCTTCTTGGGGAGATTTACCGCATCCCCAAATCCTCCGATCATCATTGATGAAAGCAATGTAATCATCATGCCCGACACCAGCACTGCTGATGTTGCGTTTTTCAACCGTGATTTTCATTTTATTTTCCATACATCGTTGGGATCGATATTATGATGGTAATCTGGATTCGTCAGCTTTGGCTGTTCTATTTTACCAGCCGCACGAAGTGTTGCGACGATTTCCAATGCTTTCGGGTTGTGCTTCCAATATAGTCCATAATATGTCTTGATCAGATCGTCCCAATGATCATCATCAGCAAATGTCATCGAGACAATCTTTTCAACATCGTCAATGGCAACTTTGCCATTGACGATATCAGTGACACAAAATGAAAGCGAATACCCGATCATTGAATATCAATCGGCCAAGGAGCCGGTACGTTTCAAGTTGACATAAATGTATGCGTTGCCATCTACGGTACGCTTACCATATACGACGAAATAGATACTACCATCGTCGGCAACCATGGTTGCGGCGCATGGTTGCCCGACTCTGAAGTTGTATAAACGCAGAATTCTGATGGTTTCGCCATCGGCGAATCGGAGCTTCTCGATCATCGCTGGCAGTTGATCCGTGACTTCTTGATCAACGCAGTAAGATTGAACAACAGGCGGCGGTGCAGCAGCCATGCCGCTGAAAGTCATACCAATAGATGCGACAGCGGCCAATAATAGCTTTTTCATATTTGACTTGCTCCTGTGGTGAAGAGGAAGACATCTACCTCTCATAAACATCATAGCACGTTTTTGAAATCTGTCAAAATCAATCCTCCACTTTCAACCAAAGGTTTGTGCGTGAGGGAATCTTCAAAGCAGAATCTTCCCCAATCAATCGTCCAAAACCACGGGGCGGCGATTTTCCTGTTTCGGCACGAAGCTGACCGAAGCCTTTGTAGACCCGTGTGAGAGTTTTGCCATATTGGCGGTCTGACCCTGGCTCAGCAAAAACAACATTGCCACAACGGCCTGTAGGCCGTTCTGAGGCATGCCAATAGGCAACTACCACGGCACCAGGAGCCACATCTTCGGCATTGACCCAAATCTCTACGGTTTTTTTGCTCATAAGCGCAACATACCATGGATTTTTCTTTTGTCAAGAACTTTTTCGTATATTTTTCTCTTGACATTTTTCAAATTTGTGATATATTTCAATTCATAGGAGAGAACCAATATGACCGCTCAACAAGCTGAAGTCTTCCAGACATAGGCAGAGGACTTCTTGAAATTAGCATTACACGCCAGCGAAGATGGAAGGCCATCGGCGGCGTTGCATGCAACGCAGGAAGCCAGTAAGCTGATGGTTAAGGTTGTTCGTTTCTATCGCACACATTAAAGGAACCACGCTATGACCGAACAATCATCTTTACAAGACGTTGAAGCTTTTGTCGCTAAGTTGACTGTTTCCGTCATTGATACCAGCTATACCAAATTGGAAATCACGGAAGGCCCGAAATATTTTCGTATCGTGGCCGTTCACGCTGACCAACGTTCGGTCTATGCCTTTGTCGAAAGAGCAACCGGCAACGTGTTAAAGTCTGCCACATGGAAGACACCGGCCAAAGGCGTTCGTGGAAACATTTTCAATGAAAATCCCACGTCTTGTTGCGGCCCGTATGGCGCTGTTTATTTCGTGTCAGGACGGAGAGCGGCATGATCAACGCTCTGGCCAGAGTGAAAGCGTTTTTGGACGCCAGAAGCCAACGTCACGACGTTCTCGGAATAGACATCATCGCCATTCAACAGACAGATATTCCACTTCCTCTTACTACCAATGATCTTCGTTTGATTTTACAAGAATATGCTCGCATGGAGCAAAACTGCCGATGATCTCGTATATTGACCAGTAACAAAAATGGCCCCTTTCGGGGCCATTTTTATTTCACTTTCATTTTGGTGGGGCGAGGCCAGCATCTGCGGGCCGTGGAGAAGGCCGCGCTGCTGGCACAAGAGGAACTACCACAGCGGGAGCAACATGCGTGACTGGCTTCTTAACAGGAGCAACAGCATGGTGCTTCTTAACAGGGGCTACAGCCGGAGGAGCTTCAGGAACCACAACAACTGGAGCCTTTGGCTTCTCGGCACCTTGGCCGTCGCCGCCTTGCATTCCGCCGGGCGGCGGCGTAGTAGGACTACAAGCTGCCAGCGCAAACATAGCAGCAAGACTGGCATAACCAAGAAATTTTCTCATGTGCGTATCCTCAACGGTTGATGGAGATTATGTTATATTTCAAACTAATATTTTTGTCAACCAGATTGATTGTAAAAAAGGGGCCGAAAGGCCCCTTTTTTAGTTTGATCCACCGTCAGTCGCTGATCCATCGCCGCCGATTGGCGCTTGGTTTTGGCACCAAGTGCCGCCGCCTGGACATGGGACAGGAGCGCAAGCAGAAACAGCTAATGCTACTGCTAAGGCTAATGCAAATAATGTTTTCATTTTATGATCCTCTGAAAGGGTTAGTTTGCTTCTTATTTATACACAGTAATAAAAAATAATACAACCTATTATTTACACTTGCCAACCAAAATCCATTTGCTCGTTAACTTTTGTTCTGACTTTCATATGCACTTTTCCTAACAAATTTTTGCCATTCCAGTTGTCGGAATCGAGGATAGCAGGATCATCCCAATGCAACGCAACTCCCCAAATACCATCGTCTTTGTTGCCTTCTACAAGAAATTTTTCGCCACTTGAAATCAAAACATCTCTATATTCTTGGTTCTGAACAGCACGAAAATAATTGCCACGAAACACAATATCTTCGGCCTGCGAATCCCAAATAGCAGGTATGAAGTTTTTGACTGCTCTTCCTAATTGCTTTTGCTCTCTCGGATGAGATGCTTTCATTATTTTATCAAATGTATCTTCATCTTCAAATTGTTTTGCTTTTGCGGCCATCATATATTGTTCGGCGCAATTGAATAGATGTTTGTCTTCACCAGTTTTGAAATTGGCAAAAAACATCGCTGGATGCCATTGGGATAATGGGCCAGTCAGAAAGAATATATGAGTTTCGGTTTCGGTTATTTTGTACGCAGACATTTTCGTATTTCCTTTTATCAGTTGCCAAGCAGTGCTTCTGGTGAAATACCATTATATACTGTTCGTACAGCTTCAAATGGTATTTCTAATACGAGAAGTTCCCCAATGGAATATTCATCCCATTCTTCTAACATTTTTTTAGTAAATGAACCGATTGCCTCATCTTTGTTAGATGAGACACGATAACCCATTACGGCTTTTGTTGCTGTCCATGTTTCAGTATGCTTAGACATGGTTGCGGAAATTACCCAAATACTCTTCATGGCGTGGTGATAGAAGCATCAGAGATGCGCTGTAATAATCCGTTCATAAGACCATATACGAAGTTCCATACAGTTTTTACCAAATCAAACAGAACTGTATCAACGATAGAGGCTGGCCAAACAATCCACCACATATAAAGTCTCGACTTATACATGGAGATTTTCATTGGTAACGAACGCTCACCAATCTTGTACGCACAGTTTGAAAGAAAACGATCTCTTCCATCGTCGGTCAAAGAACCATCCTGATTGAAATAAGTGTAAGAAGATTGAGGCCCCCCATATCGTGTTTTCAATTCTTTCAATTGCGCATCTTTGATATCATCATATTTGTTTTTGATTTTGTAAACATGAAAAACCCATTTGAGGAAAATCCAAAGAGTTCCTATCATAAAATAACCAAAAATGTAAAATGCGATATCAAATGGATTTGCTATAATCATTTGTAGTGGATGAACATTAGTCAAAAACTGTAGACCAAGAACGACAATAATAAGGTCTACGGTACACCAACCCGGCTTGTCGTTTGCCAAACAAACCCACAAACCAACGAAAGCAATTGCCAGAGCAGCCCATAGAAAAAGGCCATCTAACAAAACCAAACCAAAAAGCGGTAGTATCATTTTTTTATCTCCTTTGAGACATCACCATATAGTTTGTTTCACATGTATGCAAGTCAAAAACCAACGGCTCCATCGCCATAATCCATGAATAGTTGGTTTTTGATTTTTATATCGGCCAATGATTGGCATATAGCGATATATCCTTGTGGTGTTTTTTGTAAAAACACTTCAACATTTGGTGTTTTAGAATGATTGAGCATTGTTATCAGCCCAAGAGCGAAATGATCATTGCCAGCCCAAGAGCGAAAATAATGTTTTGAAATAGAAGTTTGGTCTATTTTTTCAAATCTGTTTTTGTTAGAAATAAAGTATGGCATCGCATAATTTCGCTGTACGCTGGTATAAATTGAGTAGCGAAAACCCCTTTGCCCATTTTACCAGCTTTACCCAAACGAACCATTTTTATATCCTTTGATATTATTATACCATAAAGTTTTACCCTTCAGAAGTCCAGTTTCGTGGTTCTGAAGGGTAAATTCTTTTATATCAAAGGCTTGGAATCAAACGATTGCGGATGTTTGACAGATTGTCATCTCGCAAGATTTTACCATCACAATAGACCGGCTCCATTGCGCCTTTCGCTTCTTCCGCACGAGTCTGCATATCATATTGAATGAAATCATCGCCTTCTTTTTCAATACGAAGGAAACCACGAGCGGAATTTTTCATACCGTCGCCGGTCTTTGGCTCTTTGAACAACACAGATCG
>OCZT010002035.1_pt1 | contig 20918 bp, 15 predicted proteins | sample 1539031 | NCBI WGS metagenome assembly OCZT01 (sample SAMEA3539308, study PRJEB22396) | soil metagenome | biome: tundra; feature: field; material: soil | place: USA | collected 2010-05 | depth 0.15 m | reverse complement strand
AGGACGAGATCAACCCGGTGGCGCGCACCAACGTCTGCCCCGAGTACGATCCGCCGCCTGAGCCTGCGCTCTACGCCTTCTCCTACACCGTGCCCGCGCCGAATGCGAAGCGCGGCAGCTTCATCATCGCGGGCGGCGGCGAGGCGCGCGGCGGCGCAGGCAGCTTTGCAGAGCGCACTGTGCGCTACGGCGAGACTTCGCCCGGGGCCATGCGGGACAAGCTGCGTTTCGTCGTGGCGGAGATGGAGCGGCGCCTGGCCGCGCTAGGCTTCAGCTGGAAGGACGCGGTGAGCACCCAGGCTTATTCGGTGCGGGACATCGGCGCCCTCGTCGGCCCGGAGATCGCGGCGCGCGGTGCGGCGGCGGGCGGCCTGTCGTGGCATTTCGCGCGGCCGCCGGTGATCGGCCTCGAATACGAGATGGACGTGCGCGGCGCGGCGCGCGAACTGCTGATCTGAGCAAGGCCCTTTCTTCCTTGAGCGACGACCGAAACACGCCACCGCCTCCGTCGAGTGCCTACGTCGCGCTTGAGAACGGCGCCTGCGCCTCGACCGATCTCACCCGCGGCCCGTGGCATCCGGACCACCAACACGCCGGCCCCCCGATTGCGCTCGTCGCGCGCAGCATCGAGCGCGCCGCGGCGGCGCTAGGACTCACGCACATTGCGCGGCTGACGGCCAACCTGCTGCGCCCGGTCCCGATCGCCGAGCTCGCGGTCGAGGTCGAGACCGATTACGCCGGGCGCAACGTCGCGCATTTTTCCGCGCGGCTGACTGCCGGCGGCAAGGAGGTGGCTCGCTTCACCGCGGTCGCGCAGCGCGAAGCCGCGCTGGACTTTCCCGCCGATCTTCCCGGACATCCGCTGCCGCAGGCGCCGCGTTCAGTCGAGCAGTCGCCGGCGGCCCCGTTTCTTCTTTCGAGCAAGACGACCGGCTACCATGACCTGATCGAGGGCCGGATTGCTGAAGGCGTTTCTTTTCGCGGCCCGTCCGCCGTCTGGTTTCGCATGCGCTATCCGCTGGTCGCCGGCGAGGAACCGAGCGCGCTGCAGCGCGTCGCGGTCGCCGCGGACTCGGGCAACGGCATCAGCGCCGTCCTCGACTTCCACCGCTATGTCTTCGTCAACTCGGACCTCACCATCAATCTGCTGCGCAAGGCGGAAGGCGAGTGGATCTGCATCGATGCGCGCACGCTGCTGGGTCCGAACGGAGGCGGCCTGGCCGAGGCGCGGATCTTCGATGCGCTCGGGCTGGTCGGCAGATCGACGCAAAGCCTGGCGATTCGCCTGCGCGAATGAACGCGGTGCCGGCCGCGCGCCCGCGCGAACTGGCACGTCCGTCGTTTAGTTCCCTGCGGCGATTTGGCGCAGCGCCTGCTCGAATACTTTGGCCGGTTGCCCGCCTTGAATTAGGTGGCGGTCGTTGACGATTACCGCCGGCACGGCGTGGATCCCCTGATCCAGGTAGAAGCGCTCCTGCTTGCGCACGTCTTCGGCATAGGCATCCGAGGAAAGGATTTCCTTCGCGCGGGCGGCATCGAGGCCCACCTCGCCCGCGAGACGAATCAGCACCTCGTGCGCGCCCGGATTCTCCCCGTCGGTAAAGTAAGCCTTGAACAGGGCGTGCTTGAGCGCGAGCTGGCGGCCTTCCTGCTCTGCCCAATGGAGCAGCCGGTGGGCATCGAAGGTGTTGTAAATGCGGCTGCGCTTGGCCATGGCGAAGGTGAACCCGACCTCTTCACCGCGCGCGCGGATCATCTCGCGCGTCTGTTCCGATTGCTCGGGCGTCGCATGGTATTTCTCGGCCAGATGTTCGGTGATGTCCTGGCCCCCGGGCGGCATTTGCGGGTTGAGCTCGAACGGCTGGAAATGGATTTCGGTTTTCACCTGATCGCCCAGCCGGGCAATGGCTGCTTCCAGCGCCTTCAGCCCGATCACGCACCACGGACAGGAGACATCGGAGACGAAATCGATTTTCATCGGGGTGTTCACTTTGGAGATTCCTGCGCGGATGTCATGTTGGTTTCACGGCTCTTAACTGAAAACCGATGCGCGGAAAGTGCACATGGACGGTTCCGGCGCGGGCGTCGCTGCGGCGCAGGCTGTAGCGCGTGCGCGTGGCGGCAACCAGTTCGCCTTCGGTCGGCTCCGGGCCGAAGCTTTCGGCGATGATGGTCACCCGGCTGCCGAGCGCAATGCCGTGGTCGTCCTGGAACACGTCTTTTTCCACGCCGGCGGGCGTCGATCGCGCAGCCACGGCGATCGCGGCCGATGCGTCGGACTGCTCCATGCTGCCCTGCCCGAAGGCTGCCATGCGGCCCATCCAGGCGGAGAGGCTGGGCGTGGCATCGAGGATGCCGGCCAGCGGCGGGATGCGCTTGGTAAACCAGAGCGCGTGGTAGCAGGAAAAATCGGCCAGGCTGGGCTGCTGGCCCATCACATAGGGTTGGTTGTCCACCATGCTCGCAATCCGGCGCAGGTACGACCTGTAAGCAGAGGTGGCATCGCCGGGGTGCATGCGGCTCCCGCCGCCGCGCATTTTGGCGCGGTCTTCGGCGAAAGCCTTGGCCACTTCGGGCGGCTGGCCCTGGAAGAAAAATGCGGCACCCTTGGGGCTGAAGCTGTAGGCCATGGCAGCCGAGAACAACGTCGAGTCGGCCCACTGCGCAACGATTCTGACCCCGCTATTGCTGCCTTGCGGGTAGAGGGTGGGCGAGGGCTGGCGATGCTCGAGCACGTCGCAAATGAGCGCTGTGTCGCAATAAATGTCCGCGCCGATTTGCAGCACCGGGGTTCGCCGGTAGCCGCCCGTAAGCGCCACCAGATCGGGCTTGGGCATGATGCTCGGGATGATGACCGACTTCCATGCCAGCTTCTTGTAGCCGAGAACCAGGCGGATTTTTTCGGCAAAAGGCGAGACTGGGTAATGATGGAGGATCAAATCAGGCATGGCGGGTCCTTTCGGCGTTTATCTGGCTTGCGTGCGCGAAATGTCACGCGCTGCCTTGGGCGAAAACTCAGTCTCGGTGCAGGTCCGAGGGTGTGAACTTTAACACTTGTCTGCCAGGCGGATGCGGCGGCAAGGGATTGCGGCCCTGCGTCTCAGTAGCTCGCCTTGTACGGAATCACGCCGCGCACGCCGCCGCGGGGGTTGGGCACGTCGCCTTTGTATCTCGGGATCACGTGTATGTGCGCGTGCCACACGGACTGCCCCGCGGCTTCGCCGCAATTTGCGCCCACGTTGAATCCATCCGGCGAATATCTGGCAAGCAGCAGATCCTTGAGCGGGAGCACGAGCCGGAAGCAGTCGGCGTATTCCTCGTCGGACAGGTCGAATAGGGTGACCACGTGGCGTTTGGGCACGATCAGCGCGTGCCCGCGCGAGACCGGGTAGGAGTCGAAAAATGCAAGCCCGTGCGTGTTCTGCGCCAGAATCTCCCGCTTCGGGTTGCAGAAAATGCAGTCCGTCTGATTCATCCTGGAATTCGCGCTAGCCGCAGCAACGCCATGCCGCCCTGCGCTGATTTTTTGGAAAGTTACGCTGGCTGCTATTCCCTGCCGAACCACAGCGCACCGCAAAATAAACTATTTTCAATCAATAATTTTTAGGGTTGTCGCAGCAGAAGACCCGTCCCACGATGAGCGATTTCTGATCCGCATTACTTCTTGCTTTACCGCCTCTATATGTTGGTCTGTGATCTCGCTCGGAGAAAGTCTGTACATGCGCGCGGCGAGAAGTTCATAGTAATTTTGTGTTGAATCTGCTCGTGCCATCGTCTCAACCTCTGAAAGATCGACAGCGGTAAGTTCTCTAGGTACCTTACCCTTAACCGTAAAGTTAAGGTCATACGGCGGTAAGAACGATGCTGCGCTTGGATCAGCAGAGTTATCCGGAGTGACGATGAAACCGGCAGGTTTCTTGATGACGTACTGGATCACGCCAGTGGAGGTCGCTTCTTCACGCGCTGCAACGTGGGCGTCACGCGCGGCGGGATAAATCGTCCAATTGGTTCGTTCCGGTTGCGTACTCATCTTCGCCTCCCACGACATAATCACTGCAGGAAGATCCCGAGTGTGTTGAAACCTTCTTCATCCGCGATCTTACCTCTTCCGTCACCGGATTGCGCTCTCGCTGAAGGGGCTTGCCCGAGACCTCCCGGCCTTCTTCGACCGTCCCTCGTCTTGGCCCCACTGATTCAGCAGGGTCAGAGTTGCCGCAACTACTCTGCGCGAATCCAGATCTGGGTGCGGCCGATGAATAGGATGGAGCCGCGCATTTCGAGCTTCTTGCCGCCTTCGATGACGGTCACCTTGGCGTTGTAGGTCTTGCCATTGTTCGGATCAAGGATATTTCCGCCGCTATACACGTTGTCGCCGTCCTTCTTCAAGCCGGTCAGGATGGTCATGCCGATCACCGGTTTGCCCTTGCGCGGATCGTCACTGGCGCATTCGTCGCATTTGGAGTCCTGCTTGGCCGGATCGACAATTTTCTCAACCGTTCCCGAAATCACGCCGTCCTTTTCCGTGATGCGAACGAGGGATTTGGGTTTCTTGGTTTCATCATCGATGGTGTTCCACGTACCGACCGGCGACATCGGATCGGCAAGCGCACTCATCGATACACCTGCGGCAAACAGCGCGGCGCAGAGGCGGGATGGCAGTGATGGCATGAGAGCTCTCCTTGTATGGTTGCTTGCAGGCGCAACAAGCGCCGCTTGACCGTTTCACCAGACGATGGCGCAATCCGGCACTTGTTCCGGCGTCGGGGCGGCCGGCATTTGCTTCCCGCCGGCAGGGAAGATGCAAACTGCCTTGGCTTCAGCCGGGGGCCTTGAAATCAGTTTCTCTCGTGCGACAGATGAAAGTCTTGCACTCCCTCAAAGGCTGTCAGCTCCTGCGCCAATTCGGCAATCGGGACGCCGCTGTTTTTGTCCAGGGCGACCGCGACGAAATTCCATTCCGGCTGGCCGTCCTGAAGCCTGACCGACAAGGTGCCCCCGACGATGTCGTAGCCGCGCTCTCGCGCTACGCGGCGCAGCACATGCTCGCGCGGTACGAAGCCTTTCCTGAAGCGCAGCATGATCGCCACCGCCTGGCGCGAAGGCAACCAGCCTTCGAGCTTGGATACCCACATCATGCAGGCGACCGACATCAGTGCCATCAGTATTGCCGCGGCGTGGAAACCGACGCCCACCAGAATGCCGATCGCCGCCGACGTCCAGATCGACGCCGCAGTGGTGAGCCCGCTGATGCTAAAGCCCTCTTTCATGATGACGCCTGCGCCGAGGAACCCGACGCCGGTGACGATCCCCTGGATGATGCGCGTGGGGTCGGCGCCGCCGATGATCGCAGGCTTGCCGCCATACCAATACGCGGGGTAGCCCGCGATCACCACCAGCGCCGCCGAAGCCATGCAAACCAGACCGTAGGTCCGCATCCCTGCGGCACGGCCGTGGTAGGAGCGCTCGTAGCCGACCAGCAGCCCGAGCAGCAAGGCGCCCAGCAGATTGAAAAAAACGATGACGTTGGTTTCCACTTCGGGCACGGACCAATAGCTGGTCAGCGATTCGAACGAAAGCATGCTCATATAGGCCTTTCCAATGCCACTGCTGACGCTATCATGGCATGCCGTTTTCCGGATTGACACCGGAAAATAAAATACCAGCTGCAAAGCCGGCCGCCTGGTTTGCCGGCGCCGGTCGAGCCGTTATCCGCCCCCGGCCCGCAATGACCGGCAGCAGCGCCGATTTGCCTTCCGCGCCAGTCGCGGAGTTCGCCGGATTCGGCCGGCGGCAATTCGACTCTGGTACCTTTCGGGTATGAGCCCATCCAAACCTCGCTTCAAACTCCTTTCTGCGCGCAGCGAGCGCGAGGCGGCGATGCCCTTCATCATGCTGACGGCGCTGGTCGACATGGTGGCGATAGGCCTGATCATTCCCGTGCTGCCGGCATTGGTCGGCAGCTTTACCGGCTCGCAGGCGGATCAGGCCTTCTGGTATGGGGTGGTGACGTTTACCTTCGGTGTGGCGAACTTTTTCGCTTCGCCGATTCTGGGCGCGCTCTCGGACCGGCACGGCCGCCGGCCGGTGCTGTTGATCGGGTTTTGCGGCCTCGCGCTGAGCTTCTTCGCCACCGCGCTGTCGACTGCGGTGTGGATGCTGATCGCCGTGCGGCTGGTGAGCGGCGCGATGCAGGCCAACCTCGCCATCGCCAACGCCTACGTCGCCGATATCACCCCGCCCGAGCAGCGGGCGAAGCGCTTCGGCATGCTCGGGGCGATGTTCGGCGTGGGTTTCATCCTCGGGCCGGTGATGGGCGGCCTGTTGGGCGCGATCGATCTTCGACTTCCGTTTTTTGTCGCCGGCAGTCTGGCCCTGATCAATCTGCTGTACGGCTATTTCGTGCTGCCCGAGTCGCTGCCCGCGGAGCGCCGGCACGCATTTCACTGGAGGGCGGCGAATCCGGTCGCTTCGCTGCGCGGCCTGGCCCAGCTGAAGGGCGCGGGACGGCTGGTGGCCGTGGTCGCGTGCAGCGGGCTGGCGCAGTTCCTGCTCTACACGACCTGGGTGCTGTACACGACGTTCAAGTTCGGCTGGGGGCCGCTGGAGAACGGCTGGTCGCTCGCGGCGGTCGGCATCGTGTCGGCGATCGCGCAGGGCCTGCTGCTCGGGCGTCTGCTCAAACGCTTCAGCCCGCAGCGGCTGGCCGTGCTCGGGATGGTGTCATCCACGCTCGCTTACGCCGCGTGGGGCGCCGCCACTCAGGGCTGGATGATGTTCGCGATCATCTTCCTCAACCTTCTCGGCGCCACGGTTTCGGCTGCGATCCAGAGCATTATTTCGGGCGCCGCGGACGCGCGCAGCCAGGGCCGGACGCTCGGCGCGGTGAGCGGCCTGAACAGCCTGATGGCGGTGATCGCGCCGGTGCTCGGCGCGCCGCTGCTGGTGATGGTCTCGCACCTCCCGAAGGGAGACTGGCGTATCGGCACGCCGCTCTACTTCTGCGCCCTGCTGCAGGCGGCGGCGCTGCTGCTGGCAGTCTCGCACTTCCGCCGCGAACGCCGCGCGCGGCTTCGACCGCAGTAGCGCTGGGATACGCGCGCGGAGGAGGCTTTCGCCAGTACGCGCGGTTATACTGGATGGCGTTGGAATGCGCACCGGCAACGCCGCGGTGCACTCTTCAAAGCGCCCGGTTTCGAGTAAGCTACCTATTCCCGTCATGAACCACGATCGCGTTCCCGACATCGCCTAGCCTGCCACATCCATGAGCCGCCTGCTCGATCATCTGAAGAACGCCGAACGCAAGCGCCGCGATTTGCGGGAGCGACGTTCCGGGGCTGCGGATGCAGCCGCCAGCCCACCGGACAAAGCCAGGCCGGCGGCGCCCGGTGATCTCCAGCGCGATGCCGCACAGGCCGAGGCCGAGAAGGCGCGGCTCGAACAAGAGGCGCTGGACCAGGCCCGGCAGCGCGAGGAAGCCGAGCGCAAGCTGCGCGAAGCGGCGGAGCAGCGCGCGCAGAGCGAGGCCGGGGCGCTAAAGCTGGCGCAGCAGCGAGCGCAAGCGGACGCGCAGGCCTCGGCGCAGGTCAAGGCGCGGATTCTCGCCGAGCAGGCTGCCCAGGCGCAGGAGCGGCAGCGCCGCGAAGCCGAGCTTCAAGCCGGGGCGCAAGCGCGGCAGCGCACCGCCCTGGAGCAGGTCGCGCTCGAAGAGATCGCGAGGCGGCGTGAGGAGACGGCGCGCGCGAATGAGGCAGCGGCGCAGCGTTTGCTGGCGGAGCAGGAGGCCAAGGCGGCGGCTGACGCGAAGCTCGCCGCCGAGCGCGAGGCCGAAGGGCTCGCGCGAAAGCTCGCCGAAGTCGAACGCAGCGCCGCCGGCCTTGCGCAAACACGAATAGAGGCAGCACAAGCGGCAGTACAGGCGGTAAAGGCGCGCGAAGCCGCCGAGCTCGAGGCCGGCGCCGCGGCGAAACAGAACGCGCGTTCGGAGCGCGAAGCGGCGATGCTGGCGCAGCAGCGTCAGGCAGCGGAGGCGGCGCTGGCGCTGGCCGCCGAAGGCCGCGCCCAAGCCGAGCGCGAACACGAAGCCGCGGCGCGCGAGCGCATCGCGGAGGAGCAATGCGCCGATGCAGCGGCAAAATCGCGTGCGCAGGCCGAAGCGCAGGGGCTGGCCGAGATTCGCGAGCGTGAAGCGGCGGAAAAGTCGTTCGCCAGTGCCGCTGCCGCAAGAGCCAAGGCGGACGAAGAAGCTGCGGCGCTCGCGCTCGCGCGCGCACAGGCCGATGCCGAGGCGATCCAGGCTGTGGCAATCCGGCTGCGTGCCGAGGAGGAAGCGGGGAAACGTGCGAACGAACGCGCTGAAGCCGAGGCGGCTGCGATCCAAAGTTCGCAGCAGCGTATCGCCGAGGAGCAGCGCGCCGAAGCGGCGGCCCGCGTCCGGGCGGAGGCGGAAGCGCACGCGCTCTCCCTCGCCCGTGAACGCGAAGCGGCGGACCGGGTGCTTGCAGCAGCGGCCGCCGCGAGAGCCTCGGCCGACGCGCAAGCTGCAGCGCTCGCGCTGGCGCGCGAGCAGGCCGAAGCCGCGACAGCCGTCGCAGCCGCAGACCGCATGCGCGCGGACGAGGACGCTGCGCAGCGGGCACATGAACGCGCCGAAGCCGAAGCCCGGGCAACACAACAGGCGCAGGATGGCATCGTCGATGAGCATCGGGCCGAAGAGGCAGCCCGCGCACGGGCAGAGGCGGAAGCACGCGCGCTCGCTGGGACTCTCGAGCGTGAGACTGCGGAAGAGCAGCGCGCGGAACAGGCGGCGAAAGTGCGGGCAGAGGCGGAAGCGCGTGCGCTCTCGGCAAGCCGTGAACTCGAAGCGGCGGAACGAGCGCTGGCCGCTGCAGCCGCGGCGAGAGCCGAAGCGGAAGCGGCGGCGGAGACGGTTGCGCGCGAGCAGGCCGAGCAAGAGCGCCGGTTGCAGGCGGCGGCGCAAGCGCGCCTCGAGGTCGAGGAACAGGCCGGCAAGCTTGCGCGCGAGCGAGCGCAGGCCGACGCAGCCGCGGCCGAGGCCGCGCGCGTGCGCATGGGGCTTGAAGCGGAGGCGCACGCTGCCGCTGAACAGCGCGAACGCGATGAGCGGGCTGCGTCCGGCGAAGCGCGGGCGAGAGAAGCCGCCGAACACGAGGCCGCAGAACTCGCACAGCGGCGCGCGGTGCAGAAGCGCAAATTGCAGTCGGCTGCCGAAGAGCGCGAAGCCGCGGAGCTGGCGGCAGACCAAGCGGCTGCGGCACGGGCGAGCGCCGAAAAAGAGGCACAGCCGGCGGCGATCGCGGCGCTTGCGGCAATGGAGCGCGAACGAGACCGCGCTGACGCGCGCGCGGAGATCGCGCGGCGGATCGAGGATGGCGCCAGGGCGCGGCTGGAATTGGAGCAGCGGCTCGCCGAGGCTGAGAAGAGGAAGTTGCTCGCCGAGGAAGCCGTGTTGCGCTCGGCCGCGGAGCGGGCGCGGCTCGAGGCCGAGGCCGCTGTGGTTGCGAACCAACGGCGCGCGGCTGCGGCAAGGCGCGCCGAAGCAGCCGGCGAGCGCAGGCAGCTTGCGCTTGCGCGCATCAGCGCCAGCTGGCGCAGATTCTCCAGGCCGTCGGCGCTTGTGGCGGTGGCATTTGCACTTGGGTTCGGCGCGAGCGCGCTCTGGCTGCAACCGGCTGCGCCGAACGGCGAAGCATCATCCCGCGGGCCGGCGGCGGTTCAGCCTGGAACTTCGGCGGGACAAGCGGCGGCAGCGGGCGCGCTGCTGCTGAAGATCGACGCAGATTCTGCGGGGTTTGCGGCCCGCGCGGCGTCAACGGGGCAAAAATCGCGCTGAGCTTAGAGGCCGTTTCAGAATTACCGAAACGGCCCCTGACTTAGGGGAGTATGAGGAGCCAAGGAAAGGGTGGGGCCCTTCCTTTCCCACCTTGATCCCCTCATTTCGTAATGAGCCCTCACTCGAGCTTGATGCCGGCTGCGCGCACGATGCTGCCCCAGCGCGCGATCTCGCTCTCCACATAGCGCGCAAACGCATCGGCGCCCATGAACTGCGGCTCCGCGCCCTGCTGCCTGAGCAGGTCGACGACCGACTTGTCACGCAGGGCGCGCTCCAGGGCTTGCGCCACCTTGTCGACGATTTCGCGCGGGGTGCCGGCCGGGGCAAACAGGCCCACCCAGGTCGACGACTCGACCGAGGTGTAACCCTTCTCGGCGAAGGTCGGCACATCGGGCAGGGCGAAGTGCCGCTGCCGCGCCGTCACCGCAAGCGCGGTCAGTTTGCCGGACCGGATCAGCGGCAGCGCCACCGGGACGGTATTGAACATCATGGTGATCTGGCCGCCGAGCAGATCCGTGGTGGCGGGCGCAGCGCCCTTGTACGGGACGTGCAGCAAGTCGACGCGGGCCTCGCTGCGAAACAGTTCGCCCGCGAGGTGCAGCGAGGTGCCGCTGCCGGCCGAGCCGTAGCTCAGCTTGCCCGGATTGGCGCGCGCCTGCCGCACGAGATCGTCGAGGGAACGTATGCCCGAGGCCGGCGTTACGACCAGGACATTGGGCACGCCTGCGATGTGCGCGATAGGCACGAAATCACGCCGCGCGTCGTAGGGCAGCTTGGCGTAGAGGGTGGGATTGACGCCGTGGGTGGCGGAGGTGCCGGCGAGCAGGGTATAGCCGTCGGCCGCGCTCTTGGCGACGATGTCCGCGCCGATGTTGCCGCCGGCGCCAGGCCGGTTGTCGATTAGCATCTGCTGCCCGAGTTCCTTCGACAACTGTTGCGCGCTGGCGCGCACGATGATGTCGATGGCGCCGCCTGCGGCAAACGGCACCACGATGCGCACCGGCTTGCCCGGATAGGCATCGGCCGCGGCGGCGCCGCTAAAGGTCAGCACGCCCGCCAGGGCGGCAATTGCGAACAGTGGTTTTTTCATTATCGGTCTCGTGATGCAGGACAAAAGGATGGAACACAAAAAAGGGGCGTCAGCGCGCAAAACGCAGGCAGAGCTGCAGCAATTCGTCCCAGACGTCGCCGCGGGCCAGGCCCTTGACCGTGCGGTCGATGCGCGCGGCGTGGCGCAGCGCCTGGCCCAGAGCCGCGGACTTCAGCCGGCGCGCGGCTTCGGTCACCAGCTGTTGGCGCACGCCGCCCCAGACGCGGTTGTTGCGGTAGAGCTGCTGCAAGTCTTCGCCCTGGGCCATGCCGGCCTGCACCTTGGCCACGGCGCGGATCTCCTCGGCCAGCACCCACAGTATCTTGGGCGGGGCCTCGCCTTCGCTCTTCAGACCGTCGAGCATGCGCGCGAGGCGCGCCTTGTCGCCTGCGAGCATCGCCTCGTTCAGCTTGAACGCATCGTAGCGCGCGACGTTGAGCACGGCGCTGCACACCGGATCGAAGGCGAGTTCGCCCGGCGGAAACAAGAGGCCCAGCTTCTGGATTTCCTGGTGCGCGGCGAGCAGGTTGCCTTCGACGCTGTCGGCGAGGAATTGCAGCGTCTCCCCGTCGGCTTTCTGTTTTTGCCGCGCCAGGCGCGCCGCGATCCACTGCGGCAATTGCGCGCGCTCGACCTGGAACGTGTTGATCAGCACGCCGTTGCGCGTCAGCGCCTTGAACCAGGCCGCGTCCTGGCCCCTGCGGTCGAGCCTGGGCAGGGTCACGATGGTGAGCACGTCGGGGGCGAGCGCGGAACAGTACTGCACGATCGCAGCCGCGCCCTCGGTGCCGGGCTTGCCGCCGGGAATGCGCAGCTCGATCAGCTTTTTCGAAGAGAACAGCGACAGGCTCGCGCCGCTGACCAGCAATTGGTTCCAGTCGAAGCCGCGCTCGACGGCGAGCACCTCACGCTCGGCGTAGCCCTTCGCGCGCGCTGCGGCGCGGATCGCGTCGGCCGCCTCCAGCGACTGCAGCGGCTCGTCGCCATGGATGACGTAGAGGGCGGCGAGGCTGCGCGAGAGGTGGCGCTCCAGCTCTTCAGCGCGCAGTTGCATCTTTTGCAGCGGGCTCGAACGAAATCGGTTCTGCGGGCGCGGCGGCCAGGCGGCGCAGGATCTGCTGCACCATGTCGCTTTGCATGTCGCGGAACAGCAGCAGCTCTTCCGATTCCTTCGCCAGCACCTGCGTATTGCTGTAGGAGATGTCGCGCGTGAGCCGGATTTCGCTTTGCGGCAGATAATCGCGGCCGCGCGCGTCGCGCACGCGGAAGCTCAGGCGATAGCGCAATTGAAATTCGCGCACCTGGCCGGACGTGTCAAACGAGAGAATGGTCTTGCCGCGCTCTTCCGAGGTCACGCTGAGAATCGCCTGCGCCTCGGCCCGACCGCGCACCAGCTTGGTGTGGGTGGCAGCGATGATATTGCGCTTCAACTCGATTCCCAGCGGCGAGATGTCGGGAATGTCGATGTACAGGGTCTCGAACGGCAGCTTGGCCTGACCGCGCAGCTGGAAGCCGCAGGCGGCAGTCACGAGTCCCAATACGACTATTGCCAGAATACGCATCAACGCTCCAGAAATCTCACGCATTCAAACTACCACATTCACCAGCCGGCCGGGTACGACGACGATTTTTTTCACCGCCTGGCCGGCGACGAACTTCTGCACCTGCTCGTTCGCGAGCGCGGCGGCTTCGATGGCGTCCTTGTGTGCGGTCTTGGCGACGCGGATATTGCCGCGCAGCTTGCCGTTCACCTGCACCACCAGCTCGATCTCGTCCTGCTCGAGCGCCGCCGGGTCGGGCTCGGGCCAGGGAGCATCCAGCATGTCTCCGGCGTAACCGAGTTTTCGCCACAACTCGTGGCATATATGCGGGGTGATCGGATACAGGGTCCGCAGCAGAATGCCGAAGCACTCGTGCAACGCCCGTGCGGGAACGTCCGTGGCGGAGGCGGGATCCCCGAAACCCAGGGGATTGTAAAGCGCGTTCAGCATTTTCATCGCGGCCGACGCGACCGTGTTGAACTGTTTGCGCTCGATATCGAACGTCGCCTGTTTCAACACCAAGTGCACTTCGCGCCGAAGGGCGGCAACCTTTGGTGTGGCCGCGGCAAGCTGGGGCGGATAGGTGTAATGCGCAAACTCGCCCTTGCGGCGCTTTGATTCCGCACCGATGACGGGAGCCCATTGATGCGCGAACGCCCATAGGCGCTTCAGGAACCGGTACGAACCCTCCACGCCGGAGTCGGACCACTCCAGCGTCTGCTCGGGCGGGCTGGCGAACATCATGAAAAAGCGCGCGGTGTCGGCGCCGTAGGTCTCGATCAGCGCTTGCGGATCGACGCCGTTGTTCTTCGATTTGGACATGGTGCCGATGCCGCCCGACTCCACCGCCTCGCCGTCGGCCGTCAGCACGGCCTGCGCGCGCTGGCCCTTGTCGTCGAGCTGCCACTCGATCTCGGCCGGATTGTAGTAGCTGATGCGCCCGGCGCCGCTCTTGCGAAAGTAAATCTCGTTCAACACCATGCCCTGGGTGAGCAGGTTCGCGAACGGCTCGTCGAACTTGACCAGCTTCAAGTCGCGCATCACCTTGGTCCAGAAGCGCGAGTACAGGAGGTGCAGGATGGCATGCTCGATGCCGCCGATGTACTGATCCACCGGCAGCCAGTAGTTCACGCGCTCGTCCACCATCTGCGCCGCGCCCGGGCAGGCGTAGCGGGTGTAATACCAGGACGAATCGACGAAGGTGTCCATGGTGTCGGTCTCGCGCCTCGCGGGCTTGCCGCAGCGCGGACAGGCGCAGTCGCGAAAGGCGGGATGTTTGTTCAACGGGTTGCCGGAGCCATCGGGCACCAGGTCCTCGGGCAGCGTCACCGGCAGATCCTTGTCCGGCACCGGCACCGCGCCGCAATCGTCGCAGTGGATGATGGGAATGGGCGTGCCCCAGTAGCGCTGGCGCGAGATGCCCCAGTCGCGCAGGCGCCATACCACCTGCTTGTCGCCCAGGCCCTTGGCGCGCAGGTCGGCGGCGATGGCATCGGTCGCCTGCTCGTAATCGAGGCCGTCGTACTTGCCCGAATTGATGCAGCTGCCGTACTCGGCGTACTCGGGCAGCCACGGCTCGGGCACGCTGTCGCCCGCCGGACGGCGGATCACGCACTTGATCGGCAGCTTGTATTTCAACGCGAAGGCGTAATCGCGTTCGTCGTGCGCCGGCACGCCCATCACCGCGCCTTCGCCGTAGCTCATGAGCACGTAATTGCCGACCCAAACCGGGATCTGTTCGCCCGAAATCGGATGGGTCACGGCAAGCCCGGTGGGCATGCCTTTCTTTTCCTGCAGCGCGAGATCGGCTTCCTGCACCCCGCCGCGCTTGCACTCGTCGATGAATGCCGCGAGCTGCGCATTGTTCCTGGCGGCATGGGTGGCGAGCGGATGTTCGGCCGCCACGGCGCAGAAAGTCACGCCCATGATGGTGTCGGCGCGGGTGGTGAATACCTTGATCGTGCCTCGCAGCGGAAACCCACCCTCACCCCCATCCCCTCTCCCTGAGGGCGAGGGGAGCGCCGTGCTTCCGCCTGCGGCAGAAGTAAAATCGTAGGGGAAACCGAAATTCACGCCGTGGCTCTTGCCGATCCAGTTGGCCTGCATGGTCTTCACCCGCTCGGGCCAGCCGGGGAGCGAGCCGAGCGCGGCGAGCAGCTCTTCGGCGTAAGCGGTGATCTTCATGTAGTACATCGGGATCTCGCGCTTTTCCACCAGCGCCCCGGTGCGCCAGCCGCGGCCGTCTATGACCTGCTCGTTGGCGAGCACGGTCTGGTCCACCGGATCCCAGTTGACCGTGCCGGTCTTCAGATACATCAGGCCTTTTTCCAGCATGCGCAGGAACAGCCACTGGTTCCACTTGTAGTACTCGGGCCGGCAGGTGGTGACCTCGCGCGACCAGTCCAGGGCGAAGCCCAGCGACTGGAGCTGCTTTTTCATATAGGCGATGTTGTCGTAGGTCCACTTCGCCGGCGGCACGTTGTTGGCCATCGCGGCGTTCTCGGCCGGCAGCCCGAATGCGTCCCAGCCCATGGGTTGCAGCACGTTGTAGCCGCGCATGCGGTGAAAGCGGGTGAGCGCATCGCCGATGGTATAGTTTCTCACGTGCCCCATATGCAGCTTGCCCGAGGGGTAGGGGAACATCGACAGGCAATAATATTTCGGACGCCCGCTCGTTCCCGGCGGCTCCTCGGTGGCACGGAATGCCTGGGTCTTCTCCCAATGTTGCTGGGCTGCGCGTTCGATGGCTTCGGCGTGGTACTGGGGTTGCATGGACGCTTCGATCAATGACAAACTGGCATTATACAAGGCTGCCCCTCGATCCAGACTAAAGCGGCGGCAGCAGCGCAAGAAATCAGGCGCATCCGCGAAATCCTTGGCTGCCTCGGCCTGCCGCTGCGGTAGAATCGCGGTTGTAAAAAAACGCGTGCCGCACGATGTCCCTTCTCGCCAATCTCAACCCCGAACAGCTCGCCGCCGTCACCCTGCCCAACCAGTCCGCGCTGATCCTGGCGGGCGCGGGCTCGGGCAAGACGCGCGTGCTCACCACGCGCATCGCCTGGCTGATCCAGACCGGCAACGTCAGCCCCGCCGGCGTGCTCGCGGTCACGTTCACCAACAAGGCGGCGAAGGAAATGCTCACGCGCATCTCCGCCATGCTGCCGATCTCCACCCGCGGCATGTGGGTGGGCACTTTCCACGGGCTGTGCAACCGCCTGCTGCGCGCGCACTTCCGCGACGCGGGACTGCCGCAGCTATTTCAGATCCTCGACTCGGCCGACCAGCTGTCGCTGGTGAAGCGCGTGCTGAAGGCGATGAACGTGGACGAAGACCGCTTTCCGCCGAAGCAGGTGCAGCATTACATCAACGCCAACAAGGAAGAGGGCAAGCGCGCGGCCGAGGCCGAGGCCTACGACGATTTCAGCCGCCGCTACGCCGAGATCTACGCCGCCTACGACGAGCAGTGCCAGCGCGAGGGCGCGGTCGATTTCGCCGAGCTGCTGCTGCGGAGCTTCGATCTGCTGTCGAAAAACGAAATCCTGCGCGAGCACTACCAGGGGCGCTTCCGCCATATCCTGGTGGACGAGTTCCAGGACACCAACCGCCTGCAGTATCGCTGGCTCAAGCTCCTGGCCGGCCACGGCGAAAGCCGTCGTGAAAACAGCAGCGTGATTTTCGCGGTCGGCGACGACGACCAGTCGATCTACGCCTTCCGCGGGGCGAATGTCGGCAACATGACCGATTTCGAGCGCGACTTCAAGGTTGAGAACGTGATCCGCCTGGAGCAGAATTACCGCTCGCACGGCAACATCCTCGACGCGGCCAACGCGCTCATTTCCAACAACCGCAAGCGCCTGGGCAAGAATCTGTGGACCGCGGCCGGGCACGGTGAGCCGCTGCGGATTTACGAAGCGCAGACCGACGGCTACGAGGCCCACTGGCTGGCCGAGGAAGTGCAGGCGCTCAACCGCGACGGGCTGGCGCGGCGCGAGATCGGCGTGCTCTACCGCTCCAACGCGCAGTCGCGCATTCTAGAGCACGCGCTGTTCTCCGCCGGCATTCCCTACCGCGTCTACGGCGGGCTGCGCTTTTTCGAGCGTATGGAAGTCAAGCACGCCCTGGCCTATCTGCGGCTGATCGCCAGCTCCGAGGACGACAGCGCGTTCCTGCGCGTGGTCAACTTTCCCGCGCGCGGCATCGGCGCGCGTTCGCTCGAGGCCTTGCAGGACGCGGCCAGGGCCGGCAATACCAGCCTCTACAACGCTGTGCCGCAGCTCGCCGGCAAGGCGGGCAACACCCTCGGCGCCTTCGTCGCCATGATCGCGGCCTTGCGCCAGGAGGCCGAAGGCCTGCCCCTGCCCGAGATCGCCGAGCACATGCTGGCGAGGTCCGGGCTGCTCGCGTATTTCCAGGCGGAGAAGGATGGCGCCGACCGGCTGGAGAACCTGCAGGAGCTGGTCAACGCGGCGGCGCTGTTCGTGCAGGAGCAGGACGAACAGCAGGACCTGGCCGCGTTCCTGGCGCACGCCGCGCTCGAGGCGGGCGAGCACCAGGCGGGCGAGGGCTCGGACGCGCTGCAGCTGATGACCGTGCATTCGGCCAAGGGCCTCGAGTTCCAGGCGGTGTTCGTCACCGGGCTGGAAGAGGGCCTGTTCCCGCACGAGCAGAGCCGCAACGAGAACGACGGCCTGGAAGAGGAGCGGCGCCTGATGTACGTGGCCATCACCCGCGCGCGCTCGCGCCTGTATCTGTCGTTCGCGCAGAACCGCATGCTGCACGGGCAGACGCGCTACAACGTCGCCTCGCGCTTTCTCGACGAGATACCGGCGGGCCTGGTGAAATGGCTGACGCCGCGCGTGAGCGGCCAGCCCCTGCCCGAGCCGGTGCTCGCTTCGGCGCGGGACGCTGCGATACCGAGGTCTTTGCCGCGCGCGACCCAGATGGGCTGGCGCATCGGCCAGAACGTGGTCCACGCCAAATTCGGCCAGGGCGTGATCGTCGACGCCGAAGGCCAGGGGCCGGATGCGCGCCTGCAGATCAATTTCGGCCGCCAGGGAATGAAGTGGCTGGCGCTGGAATACGCGAAACTGAGCGCGGCCTGAACCGGGGGTTCGTTACAAAGGGTATCCGTATTACCTGGTTAGGGGAAGCGGTTTGGCGGAAGCCGCTATCTCCTTTCAGTGAGGATTTCCCGTTTGATGTCAGTAATGTCTCGGCCGAGCTTCGCCGGACCCACATTGCATTGTCCTTGGCGCGGACAGCGTGAACTGCGCGGGCAGATTATGCGAGCAGGTTGTTTCAGGGACTCTTCAACCCAGGCAATGCTGAGAATATTGGCAACTGCGCGAATGGCCTCCGCTGCAGCGCGACCTATCCTTGCCTGGCCTCCTTTGCGAAAGCAGTCTTCTCCGATGCTATCCACAATCTGAGCTGCGTTGGCCTCGTTTGAGGAGAGCGCAGGCGCCAAGTCGATTCCTACCGATAGCACGTGGGGGGTCCCCGCCATATCACGGGTGCGAAGAGTGTGACAACAGTAGAGTTGCCATCGGTCGTTTTCTCTAAGCACGGAAATCTGCGATGTTGAGTCGTTCTGGGCATTGCCGACCATGCGGAACACAGCCCAATGCGGGCACGGGTCTGTAGCCTGCGTCATGTTGCCCCAGGGCAGTGGAATGCCGTTGCCCCGATACACGGCGCGCAAGCGCCCCAGTGCAGTCGCGTCAAAAAAGTGCCAATACGGATAAGGAGACACCTTTGTCATTCGCCGCATGATTACCGCTGGTGTCAGCTCGATCGCTCGTCTCGCCTCAATCCGATATCGTTCTCTTATCAGGAAGCGGCGGAACGGCACTTTCGGACAGAGCAGAGCGCCGGCGAAGAAACTGCATTCGAAGTCTCTCCACGCGAGCAGAACATCTCGTGCCTCGATGCCGGCGTGAAAGGGTGAGCCGCTGTCCGGGCTTTCACCCATATCCCCTCCCGTGGCGTGAGGTGATTTCAGGCCGTCTCCTCCATGCAGCACCTTATGCCCAATGTGAGACGCCAGATCGAACTTCAGACGTGCCGCATCCGCCTGCAAGGCCTTATTCAAATAAACGGTGCCGGGAGAATCGAAAAAGGACCGAACCACGCTTCGCACCTCGTGGTCGTTGTCTCGCGCAAGCATGGGCTTGCGCTCGAACCAGCGAATCTCAAGGCCATGGTGCTTGCATAGCGCCATCAGATCATCGACCTTGAGCGGGAACGCCCGCTTGCCAACCTTTTCGGCGGCGCGTTCCAAATCGGGAAATTCGTTGCGCGATATTTCCTGATGCGCGCGAATCAACAGATGCGCGAACTGACGCCCCGTGGTCCCGGTCTGCGACAAAAGCTCGGGAATCGCAGCCTGCAGCAGGTTCTTGGAGAAAAGAAACGAAGGCTCGAACGGAATCCCTGCCGCGCCACCAGCCGTCTTTTCGCGGCTTGCCGGAGCGAACTCCGCGTTCTGATCGAGAAACCAAGTTGGTTTGCGCTGGAACACGCTCGCGATCAAGGCAAGCACCGCCTGAGACGGACTGCGGCGCCCGCTTTCAATCATGCTGAGGTAGGACACCGACGGCGCAGACTGCGGATCAATCTGGGCGCAGCGCGCAGACAGGTCGTCGAGCGTGATCCGGTGCTCTTTTCGCAGGGTCCGCAGCTTCGCCCCGAGGAAGTGGTTGTTCCTGGTGATTCCTTCCATCTTTCGTCCGTTCAGTAAAAACGGCCTTGTGAAGTTGTTTAAGTTTAATTCTGTGAAATTGACATTGTCAACTTTTATTATGTGGATTTCACACAAAGTCTGCATTACGGTGCTCTCACCACTTCAACACCCGAGGAGATTGGCATGATCAAGAATCCACGCAAGCACGCTGCTGCGATCGAAGCGATCGAGGACGACTGGATCGAGAATCCGCGCTGGCGCGACGTCAAGCGTGGCCATACGGCTGAGGACGTATTTCGCCTCCGCGGATCGTTGGTCATCGAACATACCCTGGCCCACCGCGGCGCCGAAAAGCTGTGGCGCTTGCTTACCACCACGCCTTACGTCAATACGCTTGGGGCACTGACCGGCAATCAGGCGATGCAGCAGGTGAAGGCTGGATTGAAGGCCATCTACCTCTCGGGCTGGCAGGTGGCGGCGGACGGAAACGACTCGTGCCAGATGTATCCCGACCAATCGCTATATTCGGTATCGAGCGTGCCCAGCGTGGTGCGCCGGATCAACAACGCTCTCATGCGCGCCGATCAACTGCACCACGCCGAGGGCGACGATACAGTGGACTGGTTTGCGCCGATCGTGGCCGACGCGGAGTCTGGTTTCGGCGGGGTGCTGAACGCACACGAGCTGATGAAGGCGATGATCGAGGCCGGCGCGGCGGGTGTGCACTTCGAGGACCAGTTGGCATCCGTCAAGAAATGCGGCCACATGGGTGGAAAAGTGCTCGTGCCGACGCAGGAAGCGGTGCAAAAGCTTTGCGCTGCGCGGCTCGCGGCGGACGTCATGGGCGTGCCCACCCTGTTGCTTGCGCGCACGGACTCTGAAGCCGCGACGCTCGTCACCAGTGATGTCGACGAAAACGACAAACCATTCATCACCGGCGAACGCACGGCGGAAGGCTATTACCGCGTGCGGGCGGGCTTCGACCAGGCGGTGTCGCGCGGTCTTGCGTATGCGCCGTACGCAGACATGATCTGGTGCGAGACCGGGACACCCGATCTTGTTTTCGCCAGGAAGTACGCCGAAGCGATCCGCAAGGTCCATCCCAACAAGATGCTCGCCTACAATTGCTCGCCGTCTTTCAACTGGCGCAAGAACCTCGACGCCGCGACGATTGCAAAATTCCAGCGCGAACTTGGCGCGATGGGCTACAAGTTCCAGTTCGTCACGCTCGCCGGTTTCCACGCGCTCAACTACGGCATGTTCGAGCTTGCATCCGGCTATGCGCACGAGCAGATGAGCGCGTACGTGCGCCTGCAGGAGGCCGAGTTTGCCGCCGAGAAGCTTGGCTACACGGCGACGCGGCACCAGCGCGAGGTCGGCACCGGCTATTTTGACGCCGTGACGCAGGTCATCCAGGGCAGACAATCTTCGACCACGGCCTTGTCGGGATCCACCGAAGAAGCGCAGTTCCATGATGCGCCGCCCAAAATTGCCGCCGTGGGCTGAGCTGAGGTCCTTCGCCTGCATTGTCGAAAACGCGCGTCCGCGCCGGCAGCAGGACCATCTGTAGGAGGGGCGCCCTCGCCCCGACATGGCTGCAACCTCAATCGCCGTCCGGATCCCCGAACAGCGACAACTGGCTCGCCAGCGACAGCACCGTTTCCTCCACTGCGCGCTTGGCCTCGCCCAGGGTCTTCGCCTCGCCCGCGCGGCTGCCCGCCTGCCAGCGGTAGATGCCGTCCCATTGGCCGCGCT
>OCZT010002033.1_pt1 | contig 20957 bp, 20 predicted proteins | sample 1539031 | NCBI WGS metagenome assembly OCZT01 (sample SAMEA3539308, study PRJEB22396) | soil metagenome | biome: tundra; feature: field; material: soil | place: USA | collected 2010-05 | depth 0.15 m | reverse complement strand
GCCGCCGGTTGTCGCTGGCGAGCTTCCGCTTCTCCCACGCGCGCCGCACGAGCACTTCGATCTCGGCCAGGCGGTACGGCTTCGCCGCGTAGTCGTACGCACCGAGCTTCATGGCGGCAATCGCCGTGTCGATCGTGCCGTTGCCGGTGATGATGATGCATTCCGGGGGCGAGGGCTGCTCGCGCACTTGGCGCAGCACCTCGAGGCCGTCGAGCCGCGGCATCACGATGTCGAGGAGCGCGACGTCGAACGGCTGCGAACCGAGCGCATCGAGGGCATCCCGCCCGTCGAGGACGACCGCGACGTCGTGCCCGCGACGGGTGAGGTAGCCGCGAAGCACTTCGCCGAGATCGGGTTCGTCTTCGGCGATGAGGACGCGGATCGGCCGTGCGCCGTTCATCGACGCTCCGCGGTCGGCAGCAGCACCCGGAAGGTGCTCCCCGTACCCACCTCGCTCTCGACCTCGATGCGGCCGCCATGTTCGCGCACGATGCTGTAACAGATCGAGAGGCCGAGTCCGGTGCCCCGTCCCGGCGGCTTCGTCGTATAGAACGGCTCGAAGATCTTCGAGAGCTCCGAGCGGGCGATCCCCTGCCCGGTATCGATGACCTCGACGATCGCGCCCTCTTCCGCACTCGTCCCGCGACGCGTGCGAATGGTGATCTGGCCGGCGCCCGACATCGCGTCCATCGCGTTGAGCAGCAGCGCCATGAAGACCTGCAGGAGCTGCTCGCCGCTGGCCTGCGGTACGCTGGCGAGGCCGGCGTCCAACTCCGTGGTCACGCTGAGCTTCTTGAAGCGCACGTGGTGCTTGAGCAGCGTCAACGTGCGTTCGATGACTTCGTTGAGGTTGACCCGCTCCTTCAGCACCTGCTTCGGCCGGCTGAAATCGAGCAGGCCGTCCACGATCTCCTTGCAGCGCGACACTTCGCTGTCGATGATCTGCAGGTACTCGTTGGCGTCAGGCGGGATCACGATGCCGGTCTTCTCCACGTCCGCCAGCTTGAAGCCGAGACTCTCCGCGCACGCGGCGATCGTCGCGAGCGGGTTGTTGATCTCATGCATGACGCCGGCGGCGAGCTGCCCCAGTGCCGCCATCTTCTCCGCGTGCGATGCGCGAAGCTGCGCCCCCTTCCAGTCCGTGACGTCCTCGCCGATGGTGATGACGTGCGTCACCGCGGCGTTCCCCACGCGCATGGGGATCTTGCTCACGCGGTACGTGCGGAGCTCGCCGGTGGCGAGCGACTCCATCTGGTATTCCTGAATGCGACCGGTCGTGAACACGTCGTCGAACTCCCGTCGCAGCATCTCGGGCGGCTGGCGGTGCAGGATCTCGAAGATCGTCCGGCCGATCGCCTCGTCGCGCGACACCCCCTGCATGCCGGTCTCGCGCTTGCGATTCCACGCCCGAATGCGATAGTCGCGATCGACCACGTAGAGTCCGAGCGGCAACGAGTCGACGATCTTCTCCGTGAAGATCCGTTCACGATGGATCTCCACCGTGCGGGAGTCGACCTCGATCTCGAGCTGGCGATTCTGCGCCGCGTTCGCCATGGTGGCCCCGAAGAGATTCGCGACGGCGGCCAGCAGCACCGATTCGTCGGCCTCGAGCTCCCGCGTGGCCCGCACCGCCAGCGCCCCGATCGGACGGTCGCCCCATCCGATCGGGAACACGAGGATCGGTTCCGGCGCGGGCAGGCGCCGCGCGAGCGTCGCGTGCACCTCCGAGGCGCTGATGGCGTTCTCGCCGGCGCCCCAGGAGCGGACCAATCCGTCCTTGGAATGCTGCCAGACGGCGCACTCGGGAACGCCCAGCTCCAACCTGAGCGATTCGAGAACCTTGGCGACGTTGTCCTCGAGCGGCCGGCCCGATACGAGGTCGGCGATCATCGCCGCGAGCGCCGCAAGACTCCGGGATGGCGGAGGCGGCGGCACGGCGGCGGCGCGCGAAGGGGCCGGTGGGGCGCTCACAGAGCGTGAAGGTACGACCACGCGGCGCCGCGGACAAGATGACCGATCGAAGGTCGAGGACGACCGACGACTCTGTGTCGCTCAGGCGGTCAGCTTCGCGATCTCGGCGAGTATCTCGGAGTTCTCCCGCCGCTCCCGATTCAGTCGTTCGACGTGCGACCAGCGGACGATGCCCGCTTTGTCGATGAGAAAGTACGAGCGGTTCGCAAAGAACTGCTCCTCGTTCAGCACGCCATACGCCTTCGCCGCATCGCGGCGGAAATCGCTCGACAGCTGGGGACCGATGTTCAGCTTCTCCCGGTACGCCTTCAGGCTCGGGACGGCGTCGACGCTGATCGGGATCACCTCGACTTCAGCCGACGCGAACGCCGCATAGTCGTCGGTGAAGCTGCAGAGTTCGGCAGTGCACGTGCTGGTGAACGCGAGCGGGAAGAACGCGAGCAGGACGTTCGTGCGGCCCCGGAAGCTCGAAAGCGTCACCGGCTGCCCCGTGGTGGTGACGAGAGTGAAGTCCGGAGCCGTATCGCCGGCGACGGGAACGCGGGCAGGCACGGTTCGGCCTACGCCGGAAGGTCGGGCGGACGCGTCCACTTGCGCACGGCGAGGACGATCACGCCGAGACCGAGCGCCACCAGCAGGACGGGCAGTGCGTAGACCAGGACGTTGAATCCGTGCGCCTTGGGCTCGAGCAGGATCCATTCCCCGTACTTCGAGATGAAATACGCCTTCACCTGTTCGGGCGTCTTGCCCTCCCTCAGCTGATCCTTCACCACCGCCCGCATCTGCTGGGACAGCTCGGACGGCGAATCCTGGATGGAAAGGCCCTGGCAGACCGGGCATCGAAGCTGTGACGCCAACGCGGCGGTGTGGGCCTCGAGCACCGAATCCGCCACCGTCTGCGGCGACGCAACCGTCTGCGGGGCCGCGACGGCTTGCTGGGCCGGGACGGGCGCGGCGAGCGTGGCGCCGGCGATCAACGCGGCGACCATCGTTGCGGCGGTTCGCCGGGTCACTTGGCCCCCGCCGCCATCAACGAATCGACGATGCGCCGGATGATCATGGCGTTGACGGGACCCGTCGCCTTGTACGCGATACGGCCGGTGCCGTCGAGAAAATACGTTTCAGGCACCCCGTACAACCCGTAGTTGATGGCGGTCCGCGCACCGGGATCCATGACGGAGGGATAGCTCTGCCCGCCCATCTGCGCGATCCACTGCGTCCCGTTCGCCGGCTCGTCGTTGTACAGCACGCCGACAAAATGCACCGGCTTTCCCGCGTACGACCGTGCCGTCTCCGACAGGATCTGGTGCTCGTCGCGACAGGAGAGGCACCACGACGCCCAGAAGTTGAGCACCACCACCTCGCCCTTGAGATCCGCGAGACGAATGGTGTCGCCCGGTGTGCGATTGAGCGGCGGTTGCCCCGGGGCGAAGACCGCCAGCGAGAACGGCGTGGCCTGGTGCCCCGGGAGCGGCGACGGAATGTCCTTGGGATCGCGAGTCATGCCGTACCCGAACAGCAGGATCAGCGGCACGACGCACACGGCCGCGATCGTCGCACGTTTCCAGTTCATGCTTCGCTCCGCCTCCCGGTCGGAAAGATCGCGATGAGCGCGCCAAGGACGACCACGCCGCCGCCCGACCAGATCCAAGGCACGAGCGGTTCGTAGATCACGCGGATCGTCGCATTCGAGCCATCGGGACGAAAGGCCTGCAGATTCACGTAGAGGTCGCCGAGAAATCCGCTCCGGACCGCGGGCGTCGGGACCGGCGACTGCGACATCGGGTAGAAGTTCATGTGCGGCTCCATCGTGCCGCCAACGACCGTGCCGTTCATGACCTCGAGCGTCGCGCCGACCACGGAGCGTTGCGGCTCCTCGCGCCCCCACATCGACTTCAGCCGGAGCGTGTGACCGGAGAGCGAGATCGTCTCGCCCGGCTTGATCGTCGCCTCGTGCTCCGTCTTGAACGTCGACGACGCGCCGACGCCGAACGCGACGAGGATCACGCCGAGGTGCGCCGTGTATCCGCCGTAACGGTGCCGGTTGCCTCCGACGAGCCGGACCAGCGACGTGCCCCATCCCTCGCCATGCGCCGTGCGGCGCGCGCGCATGCCGATCCAGAACTCGCGCAGGTTCGCGAACGCGGCGTATCCCGCGAACGTGAACGCGAGGAGCGAGAACACGTTTCGCGCGCCCGCCACGATCGCCACCACGAGCATGAGGCCCGCGCCGATCGACGGAGGCCCGAGCTTCGCCTTCAGTTCGGCGGTCGACGCCGCCTTCCACGGCAACGCCGGCCCGACGCCCATCAGGAAGAGCAGCGTCACCACGATCGGGAGCGACATCCGGTTGAAGAAGGGCACGCCCACGCTGACCTTCACGCCGTTGACCGCCTCCGCGACGAGCGGAAAAAGCGTGCCCGTCAGCACGGTGAACATGAACGCCGTGAGGAACAGGTTGTTCAGCAGGAACACCGTCTCGCGCGATGCGGGCGCATCGAAGTGTCCCGTACTGCGCAGCCGGCCGGAGTTGCCCGCGACCATCGCCAGCGACGCGACCATGACGATCGAGATGAACGCCAGAAAGTAGTAGCCGATGGTGCCGGTGGTGAACGCGTGCACCGACGAGACGATCCCCGAGCGCGTCAGGAAGGTGCCGAGGATCGTGAGGAGGAAGGTCCCGACGACAAGGTTGAGGTTCCAGAGCCGCAGCATGCCGCGGCGCTCCTGAACGATCGCCGAGTGCAGGAACGCCGTGGCCGTGAGCCACGGCAGAAACGATGCGTTCTCGACGGGATCCCAAGCCCAGTATCCGCCCCAGCCGAGCACTTCGTACGACCACCACATGCCGGCGATGATCGCCGCCGACAGCAGCGCCCACGCCGAGATCGTCCAGCGGCGGGTGATGCGCGTCCAATCGTCGGCCTCGACCTCGCCCGAGAGCATTGCGCCCACCGCAAACGCGAACGGCACCGACATCCCGACGTAGCCCAGGTAGAGCAGCGGCGGGTGGATCGCCATCAGGATGTGGTTCTGCAGCAGGGGATTCGGGCCGGGTCCGTTCGCCGGCACCGGCGAGACCGCGCCGAAAGGATCCGCGGGCCCCACGAGCAGGATCGCGAAGAAGAACGAGACGAAGAGCAGCGTGGCCGCCGCGTACGGCACGAGGTTGCCCGGCCGCCGCGCGTTGATCCAGACGACGGCGGCCGCATACATCGAGAGGACCCACGCCCAGAACAGGATCGATCCCTCGAGCGCGCCCCACAGCGAGATCACCGTATAGAAGAGGGGCGTCTCGCGACTCCCGACCTGCGCGACGTACGACACGGAGAAGTCGTGCGTCACGAGCGCGTACACCATCGCGACCGCCGCGACACTGATGAGGAAGAAGTTCGTGTAGACGGCGGCGAACGCGTACGGCAGGAGGCTGCGGCGCCCGGTGCGCAGCGCGACCGGCACCGCGACCATCCCGAACAGCACCACGGCCATCGACACCAGGATCGCGTCGTGCGCCAGCGGTCCCGTCACGAGCCCGACCCCTTGATGAGCGTCTTGTACATCTCCTGCGGCTTCTCACCCGGCTTGGGCGGATGGTATTCGTTCGAGTGCTTCACCATCAGCCCCGTCGAGTTGAACACGTGGTCGCGGCCGTACCGCCCCTCCACCACGACGCCCATGCCGTCGCGGAACATCTGCGGCGGCGCGCCCGAGCTGTGGACCGCGACATCACTCTTCCCGTCGGTGACCTCAAAGGTCAGCTTGAGCGTCTTGTCATCCCACTTCACCGAGCCGGGCTTCACCTGTCCGCCGAGCCGCACGGGAACATCGTATCCGTCGGTTCCCTTCGCGAGCAGCTCCTGCGGCGTGAGGAAGAACACGACGTTCTTGTCCAGTCCGCCATACAGCAGCCAGCCGAACACGGCCAGCACCGCCGCCACGCCGGCGATCACCCACGGCCTGCGCCTCGACCTGTTCTCCGTCATTTCGATGTCCCTCCCTGCCGCGCGGCGGCCTGGTCGTAGCGCGCGCGGGCGACCTTGAGCACACGATGCACATGCAGCCAGTAGCCGCCGATCGCGACCCACACGGCGGCGTACGCCACTCCCACGAACGTCCAATTGCTTGTCGCCATTGTCACTGTCCTCCGAGTGCCGCGGCTTGTTCCGCATGTTCGGCGGCGCGATCGAGGCACGCCGCCTCGTAGCGCCGGCGCACGAGATAGATCATCACGAACAGGAACGCGAACGCGTTGGCCCGCAGGCTCAGCACGTAGAGCGCGTCGACCGTGTCCGGAGTCGACTGGATCTGATGGATCGTCCGCCACCAGCGCACGGACATGTACACGATAGGAACGTTGATCGCGCCGAGGACGCCGACCGCGGCGCTCCACTGCGCGCGTCGCTCCGGCTCGTCGACGAAGGCCCGCAGGGAGAGATACCCCACGAAGATCAGGAAGAGCACCAGCGTGGACGTCAGCCGCGCGTCCCAGGTCCACCAGACTCCCCAAGTCGGCTTGGCCCAGAGCATGCCGAGCAGGAGCGTGAGGCCGTTGAACAGCGTGCCGACCTCGGCCGCCGCCGCCGCCGCGAGGTCGTCGGTCTCGCGCCCCTTCCACAGGTAGCGAAGGCTGTAGAACATCACCACCGCGAACGTGAGCGACATGATCCACGCCGCGGGCACGTGCACGTAGATGATCTTCTCCAGGTCGCCCATGTCGCGGTCGGGTTTCGAGGTCGCGATCGCGAGGATCTGCGACGCGACCAGGAACAGGAGGGCGAACGCGCCGAACCATGGCCAGCGGCCCTGGCGCGGCGGAATGAACGACGACGAGGATTCTATCGATGTCATGCCGGTTCAGGCCTCGATCACATGTTCGAAGAAGAGATGCGTGACCACCACGAAGATGACGTCATATGCGAGCAGCAGCTTCACCCAGGCGCCCGCCTCGTGCATCACATCGCCCGCCAGGAGCGACCTCGAGGCCTCGATGGCTGCGAGCAGCACGGGAACGAGCATCGGGAAGAGCAGCAGCGGAAGCAGGACTTCACGGGCACGGCTCCGGCTCGCCATGGCCGCGTAGAAGGTTCCCAGCGACACGATCCCCAGCGCACCCAGCGCGAGGACGCCGATCAGGGCCGGCCATGCCGCCGGAATCGTCACCTGAAAGAGCACGATCCCGACCATCACGACAATGACCAACATCAGGCCGACGAAAGCCAGGTTGGCGAGCAGCTTTCCTGAGAAGACGGTCCAGCGCGCGCCCGGATACAGGAGGAGCGGTTCCAGCGCGCCACTCTCGAGCTCCACCTGGTAGGACCGGTTGAAGGCGAGAACGGCCGCAAAGAGCGCCGCGAGCCAGAGCGCGCCGGCCGCGGCGTCACGGATCGCCTGCGTGTCGGGCCCGAGGGCGAAGCCGAACAGCACGAGGATCGTCACGCCGAGTGCGACGACGCCGTTGAAGCCCGCCTTCGAGCGGCGCTCGGTGGTGAGGTCCTTCCATGCGATGGCGCGCACTCTCCGCCAATCATCCTTCCATGACATCAGTCGCTCCTCCCGTCGCTCGCGGACATCAGTCGCTCCTCTCGTCGCCGCGGGCCATCAGCAGCGCCCGTCCTGGATCGTGACGGTCCGGCTCAGGATGGCCGCCGCGGGCGCCAGCTCGTGCAGCACCACCAGCGCGGCGCCACCCGCACCCACGGCCTCGGCGATCAGCCCGCTCATCATCGCGATCCCCGCCGGGTCGAGGTTGCTGTAGGGTTCGTCCAGCAACAGCAGGCGTGGCCGCGAGAGCAACAGACGGGCCACGGAGAGCCGGCGCTCCATTCCAGCGGAGAAGCCGCGCACGCGCTCGTTTGCGGCGTACGTCAGCTCCACGCGGGCGAGCACCGTGTCCACGTCGCCGTGGCCGATCCCGAGCATGTTCGCCGCGAACAGGAGGTTCTCCCGCGCCGTGAGGTCGTCGTAGAGCCCCGGAGAATGGGCGAGGAACCCGATCGTCCCACGCACGGCGTCGGCCGCCCGCACGACATCGTTTCCATAGATCGTCGCCGCGCCCGCGCTCGGCCGCAGCAACGTGGCGAAAATGCGCAGCAGTGTGCTCTTGCCGCTGCCATTGGCTCCGAGCAGCCCGACGATCTCGCCGGGCCGCAGCTGCAGTGTCACGCCGCGAAGAATCCAGCGCGTGCCGAACCTCCTGGCCACGGCCTGCGCGTCTATTGCAAAGTCTGACCTGGTTTCCGCCATGCCGGTGGGACGAGTGAATGGAGCGTGTGGGGATCGAACCCACGACCTCTGCCTTGCAAAGGCAGCGCTCTCCCAGCTGAGCTAACGCCCCCGCCAGCAGAAGTATAATCGCGGGCAGGCGTGCATGGCTCCTACTCGTGCGCCGGCAACGGCTCCATGGTTCGCGGATCCACCGGCACCTGCACCTCGTCGCGATACGGCGAGGTGAGCAGCAGCACCCGGAACTTCGGAAACGCATCCATGAACGCGGAGTAGCAGAACCCCCAGGCGCCAAGGAATCCGAGGAAGAGAGCGACCTCCCAGATCCCGAACGGCGACCGTTCCGTCACGCCATAGACCGAGGGATAGACCTCGACGTAGCGCGTGATCCAGAGACCGGTGAAGCTGCAGGCGGCGAAGAAGAACATGGAGGGTGCCCACGTCTTGGCCTTCACGCTCAGCAGGCCGAAGAACGGCAGGGCGAACGTGAGCGTGGCGGCCGCGACGGTCCAGTTCTTCCACGCATGCGTGAGGCGCAGCGTGAAGAAGTGTGTCTCCTCGGAGAGGTTGCCGTACCAGATCACCAGGAACTGGGCGAAGGTGAGGTACCCCCAGAACGCCGTGAACGCGAAGCACAGCTTCCCCACGTCGTGGTCGTGCGCCACCGTGATGAGATCGTCCGCCGCGAGGTACCGGCGAAACGCACGCAGCAGCACGGCAAGCACCATGAGCTGCACGAGCCAGCCGCCCATGAACACCTGCCATCCGTACATCGTGCTGTAGAAGTGCGGGTCGAGCGTCATCGACTGGTCCCACGCCAGCACGACCCAGCCGAACGCGAAGACGATCGTCATGATCACCGCCAGGCGGCCCTGCAGCGAGTGCGTGCTGTGGAGTTCGCGGCGCTCCTCGCCGAAGCCCGCGCGCATCCGCGCGCGCAGGCCCGCCGCCCACTTGGCCCCGCCCTCGGGCGAGACGCCGACGTCGAGGCGAACGGACGTCCACACGTACCAGACCTGCAGCGCGACCAGCGCCGAGAAGATCAGGATCGAGCGCAGCGCGAAGAACCGGTGCTCGAGATAGACCTGCTTCTCATGCTGCAGCGTGGAGAGCTGTGTCCACCAGGGGTACACATGGCTCCTGCCGAACACGATCATCACGACCAGCCCGACGAGCGCGAGCGGCAGGAACGCGACGAATCCCTCGGAAAAGCGGATGATGCCGCGCGACCAGCGCGCGGTCGTGATGCGCTGCGTCGCGACGAACACGACCGCGGCGGAGGAGATCGTCGTGAAGAAAAGCCAGTTCACCTGGAACGCGTGCCATGCCCGGTCGTTGCCGGTCGCCACGCCGACGAGGAAGACCACGAGCCCGAGCAGGCACAGCGCGAGCGAGAGCGGGCGAATGACCGGCGGCAGCTGCCTGGCGCCCGCGCTGATGACGCGTTCGCGCGACGCCGTGAAGGTTGACGTGATGCTGCTCATGGCTTGATCTCCGCCTTCCCCGCGTCGCCGACGGCAGCGCTCGCGTGCGGGAGGACGACTGGATGGAAGTACCGAAACGGCATCGTCGGTCCGAGCCGCGTCGCGCCCGGGAGTTTGTCTCCGGTCTCGCCCGGACGGCCCACCGGACCCGCGACGACGGGATACTTCCCCTGCAGTCCGCGCAGGTAGTTCACGACGTCCCAACGATCCGATTCCTCGATGCGATTGTACGGCGGCATCAGCCCGCGGCCGTTGCGCATCATCCCCCAGATGTAGCCGTCGCTGCGCGCCTTCGCCTGGTCGGTGAGCAGGCTCGGCGGGAACCCGTACATGGGATTGAGCTGCTTCATGACGCTGTTGCCGTCGCCCGCTTCGCCATGACAGACGGCACAGTTGATCTGGAAATACTTCCGGCCGTTGAGCAGCGAGCGATCGTCCACCGCGACCGGGTTCGGCAGCGCCGACATCGAGTCGATCGTGGCCGGCATGGGCGCGTTCGAAACCTGGTAGATGGAGATCAGCGTTCCGTTCGTGCCGACCGATCCGGCGGGCTGGCCCCGGAAGCCCTTCAACTCGGCGCTGTCCGCGGAGTACACGCCCCACGGATGGACCGACGGTTGCTGCTTGAAATCCGTGAACCAGTCGCACGCGCCGAGGCCGAGGGTGCCGGTCACGAGTACGGCGGCGCGCACGAACGTCACGAAAGAGCTATCGCGCACCGTGCACCTCCACCGCTCCACAGCGTCGCAGGATGGCTTCGGCGTCCTTCAGCTTCTCGGGAGCGCACCGCACCCAGACACCGTACTCGTCGTGGCTGAAGCGTCCGTCGTAGCCGACGGTCATCGTGACGCGCGGGATGCCCGCGCAGATGAACAGCCCGGCGACGGTGGACAACCCGCCGATGAGCACCATCAACTCGAACGAGAAGACCGTATAGGGAATCCAGGTCGCGATCGCCTTGCCGCCCACGACCAGCGGCCAGTACTCGGAGCACCAGATGGCGATCCAGTAGCCGGCGACGGCGCCGAACAGGCCGCCGACCAGCGTGAACTTGCGCACCGGACTGACCGGCCCATCGACGGCGTGCGCCAGCTCGTGACGGGGGGTCGGCGTGAAGACCGAGATCTCGCCCGTGCGATCCTTCTTCAGCGCCTCGATGGCGTGGACCGCCGCGTCGATTTCCTTGAACGCGCCAAGCATGCCTTGCATCATGCGCGCGCCCCCGCCGAATCGGGTTCGTGGTCGCCACCGTGTTCGTCCGCCCACCTCGACACGGGCGCCAGCCGCGGCGGCACGAGCTCCTTCACTTCGGCGATCGCGATCACGGGCAACTGCCGGATGAACAGCAGGAACCACATGAAGAACCAGCCGAACGACCCGATCAGGATCGAGTAGTCGACGAACGTCGGGATGTACCCGCTCCACTGCCAGGGCTCGTACTCGTGCGACAGGCCGGGCACGATGATGACGAACCGCTCGAACCACATCCCGAGGTTGATGAACAGCGACAGGATCCAGAGCCAGCTGGGATTGCGGCGCAGGCGCTGCGAGAAGAGCGACAGCGGGAGGATCACGTTGCAGGTGAGCATGATCCACGCGGCCCACCACCACTGGCCGAACACCCGGTTCCACCAGTACTGCTGCTCCACGGGCACCGCGCCATACCAGCCGATGAAGAACTCCACCATGTACGCGCACCCGACGACCATCGACGTGAACAGGCAGAGCTTCGCGCCGGCATCGAGGTGATTGAGCGTCACGTAGTGCTGCAGCTTGAAGAACTTCCGGATCGGGATGATGATCGTGAAGACCATCCCCATCCCCGAGAAGATCGCGCCGGCTACGAAGTACGGCGCGAAGATCGTCGTGTGCCACCCTGGCACCAGCGCCATCGCGAAGTCGAACGACACGACCGAGTGCACCGACAGCACAAGCGGCGTGGAGAACGCGGCGAGGAACAGGTAGGCGCGGGCGAAGTGGCGCCACTCGACCTCGGAGTTGCGCCAACCGAACGAGAGCGCCGAGAAGATCTTCTTCTTGATCGGGTTGGTCTCGGCGTCGCGCAGCGTCGCCACGTCGGGAATCAGGCCGATGAAGAGGAAGGTCGTCGAGATCGTGAGGTAGGTGGAGATCGCGAACACGTCCCACACGAGCGGGCTCTTGAACTGCGGCCAGATGAGGCGCCAGTTCGGGTATGGCACCAGCCAGAAGAACTTCCACGGCCGCCCGAGGTGCAGGATCGGGAAGAGCCCCGCCGTCATCACGGCGAACACCGTCATCGCTTCGGCGCACCGGTAGATGGTCGTGCGGAAGCCGGCGCGGAACAGATAGAGGATGGCCGAGATCAGCGTTCCCGCGTGCCCGATGCCGATCCAGAACACGAAGGTCACGATGTACACGCCCCACATCACCGGCGGGTTGTAGCCGGCCACGCCCAGCCCCTCGTGGATCTGGTAGGTCCAGGCGGTGGCGCCGATGAGCAGGCACACGATCGCGACCAGGAGCGCGGCGAACCACCCTTTGGTCGGCCGCAGGGTCGCCATGATCTCGCGGTCGACCTGGCCGTAGTCGTGCACCGCCGGCAGCTGCAGTCCCGCCTTCGCGATGTTCGGGCGCGGCATCTCGTCGACCGGTCGCGCGATGGTCGCCATTAGTGGGTCACCTTCTTCAAGTAGACGACGGCCGTGTAAGTATTGAGTTCCTCGAACACGTGATACGCGCGCTTGTCGCCGACCATCTTGGAGACGGACCACGCCGGATCGGCTGCATCACCGAACACGATCGCGCGCGACGGGCACGCCTGCGCGCAGGCCACCGTGAACTCGTCCGGCCTCAGCTCGCGATGCTCGAGCTTGGCGCGGTTCTCGCCTTCCTTGATGCGCTGCACGCAGAACGTGCACTTCTCCATCACGCCCTTGCCGCGCACGGTGACGTCGGGGTTCAGCTGCCAGTTGAGCGGTTCGGGAAAGGCGTACTGCGTGCGATCCGGCTCGCCGTAACCGAACCAGTTGAAGTAGCGAACCTTGTACGGGCAGTTGTTCGAGCAGTAGCGCGTGCCGACGCAGCGGTTGTACACCTGGACGTTCAGCCCGTCCGGCGAGTGATAGGTCGCGTACACCGGGCAGACCGGCTCGCACGGCGCGTTGCCGCACTGCTGGCAGAGCATCGGGATCACGCGTGTGTCGAAATCCGGATTGAACGCGACGTCCTTCGGCTCGCGATCGATCTCGAAATAGCGCTCGAGGCGGATCCACGCCATCTCGCGTCCCCGCGTGATGTTCGCGCCGAACCCGGTGCGGTCCGGCATCACACGCGGTCCTTGCCACGGCGCGCCGACCGTCGGGATGTTGTTTTCGGAATAGCACGCGGTCACGCACGCGGCGCATCCGGTGCAGCGGGCGAGGTCGATGGTCATCGCCCACCGCCGCTTGGCGACGCCGCTCCAGTGGTTGGGATCGTACTGGCCGTGGTCCTTCGACTTCGGATCGCCGAGGTCGCCCTGCGCGTCGTTCGCCACCGGCGACCGAAGCCCGGGGAGGAAGTCGTTGCTCGCCTGTCCGACGAACTGTTCCTTCTCGTCCTTCGTGTCGCCGGCGACGAACTGCGCGAGCGTGAGCGCACGCGCGATGCCGCGCCCGTGCTGGCGGCCCGAGCCCTCGGTGGTGATCAGCCGCGTCGCGCCGCCTGCTTTCCGCAGCGAAGCCCTGGTGACGAGCGGAACGGCGCCCGAGCGCGGCTCCTCGCCGGCCGGAAGCAGCGCCATCGGGTTCATGCCGCAGCCGTTCGCATAGCGACCGTACGAGGTGTGGCCGCGCCCCGTCGCGATCGCGATGGTGTCCGGCCGAAGCCCGATATAGAGATACGCTGGCGCCGTAACGGTTCCGTGCGGCGTCTCGACCGTCGCGAGTTCGCCCTGCTCGATGCCGAGCTTCGATGCGGTCTCGGGATGAAGCTCGACCACCGTCTGCCACGCAATCTTGGTGACGGGATCGGGAAGTTCCTGCAGCCAGGGCTTGTTCGCGCCGCGCCCATCGCCCAACGCGGGAGAGAAGTAGACGTGAAGGAAGTAGTCGCCCGTTCCGGCGCCGGCGCTCTTCGACTCGACCGGCTTCGGCGCGCCGGCGGCCAGCGTCGAGCCGCTCATCATGCCGGTCGGCAACGCCTTCGTGACGGCGGCCACGCCGCCGGCGCGCGCCGTGATCCACGCGCGATAGTCCGCGGGATACTTCGACGCCGTCGACGGACTGCCCTTCGCCACGGCAATGAGCAGGTCGCCCGTCGCGCGCGTGTCGAACACGGGATCCATCACCGGCTGCTGCAGGCCGAGTGTGCCCTTTGCCGGCTCGGCGTCGCCCCAGCTCTCGAGCGGGTGATGATCGGGGAGGACGAGATCGCAGAGGTCGGTCGTCTCGTCGGGATAGCTCGAGAACGACACCTTGAACAGCACCTTGGACAACGCGTCGGCGAATTTGGTCGCACCGGGCAGCGCGTATGCCGGATTCGCGCCGCGCACGAACGCGATCGCGACTTTGCCGGCCGCCATCCGCTCGGCCGCCTCGCGTACGGCCGCGTGCGACGACACACCGTCGTACGCGAGCGAGGCTTCGCCCGGCTTCACCGTGATGCCGACGTTTCCGAGCGCCTTGTTGAGGTCGTTCACCATCGCGCCCAGCGCCGTGCCGTCCTCGCCGGCTCCGCCCGAAAGCAGCAGGCTCGGCTTCGCGGACTGCAGATCGCGCGCGAGCGCCTCGAGCGACCCAGCCGACACTCCGGCCGAATCCGCGGCCGCCTTGAGACCGCCCGTTCCCTTCCCCGTCACCGCGGCCAGTAGCGCAGCGGCAATGCCCTGCTCGGTGCCCGGCCTCGCGGGAATCCAGCTGTCGCTGTTCAGTCCAGTGAGCGACCGTCGCGCCCCGACGTAGACCACCTTCGGACCGCCGTCCAGCTTTGCGCGGGCATCGGCGAAGTCGATCTGCTGGGTGACCGAGAGGCCCCAACCGTCGAGGTAGTCCGCACCGAACGATACGATGACCTTGGCCGCGCCGAAGTCGAGACGCGGCCACGCAACCCCGTACGAGGCGCGGTTCGCCGCGATGGTCGACAGGGGAGCCTCGGCGTCGAAGCTGATGTGCGCGGGCATGCCGTAGCCCGCGAGCCACTGATCGAGGAACGCGCCGAACGAGCCCTGCTCGTGCTGGTTGATGAAGACCGCGTCGGCGGTCTGGCCCTTGGTCTTCACCTCGCCGAGTTTCTGCGAGAGCAGTTGCAGCGCCCGCTCCCACGTGACCGGCAGCAGCTTGCCGCCTTCGCGCATCATCGGACCGCGGAAGCGGTCCGGATTGTACAGGCCCTGCAGCGCGGATTGTCCGCGGCCGCAGAGCGCGCCGCGATTCACCGGGTGGTCGGGATTCCCTTCGGCCTTGATCGCGCGGCCATCACGCGTCTCGACCAGCAGGCCGCATCCCGCGGCGCACTCGCGGCAGGTGGTCGCGTAGTACGTGGAGACGCCGGGAACCGTGTTGTCCGGCGACGCCACGTACGGAATGAGCTTCTCGACCTTGTCGTTCGGATAGCATGCCGTGACCGCGGCGGCGGCCCCCGAGACGCCGACCACCTTGAGAAAGTCGCGCCGCTTGACGCCGGGCTTCGTGTCGCTCGCCTCGTGGCTCATTGCGCGATTCCTAGTAGTGGCAGTTGGAACAGTCGTACGACGCCTTCTTTCGCGGCATCGCGAGCGTCGCCGAGTCCGGCACGTAGCCTGCAGCCCGCAATCCCTCCGCCGCCGAATAGCCCCGCACATGGCAGTTCACGCACCAACCCATGTTGAGCGAAGCGTACTGGAACACCTGCGGCATGTTGTTGATCTGACCGTGGCAGCTCTGGCACGTAACGCCGGCGTTGACGTGGCGCATGTGCGGGAAGTGCACGTACTCGGGGACCTTGTGCACGCGGACCCACGGCACGGGCGCCTTGGCGGCGGCGTACTTCTGCAGCTTCTGGATCTCCGGCCGGTCCAGGCCTATGATCGTGTGGCACCCCATGCACGTGCCGACGGCGGGAAGTCCCGGATCGGGCGACTTGAAGGCGGCGAAGTGGCAGTACACGCAATTGAGCTTCAGCGTGTTCACATGCACCGGGTGCGGGAACTTGATCGGCTGAACCGGCGAGCGGCCGGTGCCCTGACCGAGATAGTGCGTATAGCCGGAGGCGCCGCTGTACCCCCACGGACCCGGGACGGCCTTGCCCGCAGCCTCGCGATTGGCGGCTTCGGTCGCGGTCTCCTGCTTTGCCTTGGGAGCGGTGGTCGCGGCGCCCTGCTGAGCGCCGGCATGCGCGGACATCATCGTGGCCGTGACAGTGATCGCGGCCACGCCGGCCGCGGCCGCCCACTTGCTGAGTCCGTTCATTAACCGTCCGGGGAGATTTCGGAGGCCACGGGATCGTCACGGCCTCGTGAACGTCTTCACATAGCCACTCGCGACGCCGAAAAGTGAATGCCTGCACGCGAGTGCGCAACCCTGAACCGAGCACCGCGTCACACGTTCAATCGGCGAGGCCCCCTTTGACCCTGTCGAGCGTCCGAAGGACCTCGATTCCCATCGCGCGCACGAGCATCAGCTCCCTCGCATCCGGCTCCGCACGAGACAAGAGCGATCGCACCGACCGCATGACGTTGTCCCGGTTGCGTGTCCGGAAGAACCGGATCGCCTCGAGCGCGCGAGACAGGTCGGCGTATGTCTGCTCCCACTCCGCTTGCTCCGCGGCGGGCGCACGTTTCTTCGGCGGTGCGAGCACCCTCGTCGCATCGCCCGCGGCGAGATGCAACTCGTAGAGCGCGACCATCACCGCCTGCGCGAGATTGAGCGAGCTGTGCTCGGTGGTGGGGATGTGCACGAGCACCTGCGCCAGATCGAGGGCTTCATTGGGAAGGCCGTGGTCCTCCTGTCCGAAGAGCAGTGCGACGTTTCCTCCTGCGGCCGCTTCGACCAGCTGCGTAGCCATCTCCCGTGGGGTCGCCACCGCCCAGCGCACGGCCCGGCGCTTCCCGGCGAACGCCGCGACGCGCACGCAGTCGGCGAGCGCCGCCTGCAACGAATCGTAGTGCGTGATCTGGTCGACGAGATCCCGGGTGCCGTGCGCGACACCCTCGATGCGCCACGGGTCGTACGGCACGGGATTCACGAGGCGGAGTTCCCGGACGCCCATGTTCTTCATCGCGCGAATAGTAGCGGCGATGTTGACGGGATCCTGCGGTTCGTTCAGGACGACGACGACGTGGTCGAGGATGGACACAGAAGACCGAAGACCGAAGACCGAAGATGGAAGATGAAAGATGGAAGAGAGAGCTTCCCGGATGACGAATGATAGTATTCTGAGCACGCAGATGGCCCGCCTTTCGTCTTCGGTCTTCCGTCTTCCGTCTTCGGTCTTCGATCTTCCATCGCCATTCGATGCATTTCCTCGCCGACCTTCTGCACGCGCTGCGCGACCCCTCCGTCCTGATCTCAGCCGTGGGAATGGTCGGCATTCCGATCATCATCTTCGTCGAGACGGGGTTGCTCTTCCCGATGCTCCCCGGCGACTCGCTGCTCGTCACGGCGGGATTGCTGGCGTCGCAGGCCGACGGGCCGGTCAAGCTCAACGTCTGGGTGCTCGCGGTCAGCTGCTCGATTGCCGCGATCCTCGGCAACAGCAGCGGGTACTTCATCGGCAACCGCGCCGGACATGCGCTGTTCACCCGCGACGATTCGCGATTCTTCAAGCGGGCGCACCTGCTGCGCGCCCACGGGTTCTACGAGCGGCACGGCCGCAAGACGATCATCATGGCGCAGTTCATGCCGATCGTCCGCACCTTCGCCCCGGTCGTCGCCGGCGCGGCCGACATGAGCTACGGGACGTTCCTCACCTTCAACGTCATCGGCGCCCTTGGCTGGGTCTGGTCGATGCTCCTGCTCGGGTACTTCCTCGCGCGCCAGTTCCCGGTCGTCGGCGATCACATCGAGGGGTTGGTCGCCGTCGTGATCCTGCTCTCGATCACACCCCCGATCGTGACGTGGCTCAGGACCCGTGCGGTGAAGCAGGGGTAACCCGGCCTGCCGCCCGGGGTATATTGACTGGAAATCCACCGGAGATTCGCATGGCGCACACGCTACCCGCCCTTCCGTACGCCCCCGACGCGCTCGAGCCGCACATCGACGCGCAGACGATGCAGATCCATCACGGCAAGCATCATCAGGCGTACGTCAACAACCTGAACGCCGCGATCGAGAAGACGCCTGAACTGGCGAGCTGGTCGCTCGACGAGGTCTGCCGCAACATCGCGAAAGTGCCGGAAGCCGTCCGCACCGCGGTGCGGAACAACGGCGGGGGGCACTGGAACCACTCGCTGTTCTGGACGCTGATGCACAAGGCCGACGGGAGCGAGCCGACCGGCGCGCTCGCTGACGCCATAAAGAGCGCATTCGGCGAGTTCGCGAAGTTCAAGGAACTGTTCGCCGCGGCCGGCGTCGGGCGGTTCGGCTCCGGCTGGGCGTGGCTCGTGGCGGCCAAGGACGGGAAGCTCTCCATCGAGAGCACGCCGAACCAGGACAACCCGCTGATGGACGGCAAGCACGCCGTGCTCGGACTCGACGTGTGGGAGCACGCGTACTACCTCAAGTACCAGAACCGGCGGCCGGACTACATCGCGGCGTGGTGGAATGTGGTGAACTGGGGCGAGGTGGCGAAGAGGTATGCCGCAAGATAGAGCGGTGAAACGAATCACTGTCGACTGAACACGATTCGAGGAGCTCTCAAAGGAAGCGCTTTCACCTGACAGCGATCAGCGAATAGCTCACAGACAAAGGGCCTCATTACCGATTGGTGCACGAATCGGTAATGAGGCTTTTCGTCTGACGTCTGCCCGTCTGAACGCTGTCAGGTGAAAGCGTCGCAGGTATCTCTCCCCTGCCGTTTCTTCCCCCTGCCGTTACCTCGCCGCTTCCCCCTCGAGATAGGTGTACCCCTCCAGCCCCGCCACATACTCCGCGATGAACATGTTGGCCTCTTCGCGCGAGATGGCCGTCGCCGCCTGGACCTTCCGGCGAAACGTCGTGAGCAGGTCGGACGCACGGAACTGCACGTAGTTCAGCACTTCCGTGACCGTGTCGCCATGCACGAGGTCCGTGATCTCGTACCCCTGCTCGGTCAGCCGCACGTGGACCGCGTTCGTGTCTCCGAACAGGTTGTGCAGGTCGCCAAGGATCTCCTGGTACGCGCCGGTCAGGAAGATCCCGAGCATGTACGGATCGTCGTCGCGGAACGGATGGAGCGCCATGCTCGGCTCCCCGGTCCGTCCGCCGACGAAACGGTCGATCTTGCCGTCCGAGTCGCACGTGATGTCCTGCAGCGTCCCCTGCCGCGTCGGCTCCTCGTCGAGCCGGTGGATGGGCATGATCGGAAACAGCTGGTCGATCGCCCAGCTGTCGGGAAGCGACTGGAAGAGCGAGAAATTGCAGAAGTACCGGTCCACCAGCGCCGCGTCGAGGTCCGCCACGATGTCCTCGAATTCCTCGCGATGCTTCTGCGCCACGCGCGCGATCTGGTTGATGGAGCACAGGTACAGCCGTTCGGCGAGGGCGCGGTTCCGGAGCGACAGCACGCCGCTGTTGAAGAGCGTCTGCGCGCGTTCCTTGTCGAACACCGCGTCGTGATATACCTCGCGCACGCGACGCAGCGACGCATTCTTGCGCGTCACGGTCTTGAGGTCGTCGGCCATCTCGTGCAAGAGCGGATGATCGTCGCCGTTGATCGCCGGAACGGCGGGGTCCGCCGCCGACTCGACGTCGATCACGCTCACCAGGAGCAACGCGTGGTGCGCCGTGAGCGCGCGTCCTGACTCGCTGATGATGTGCGGCATGGGCAGCTCGCGGTCGCGGCAGACCTCGCCGAGCGTGTAGACGATGTCGTTCGCATACTCCTGCAGCGAGTAGTTGACACTCGCCTGCGCCGTGGACTGCGAGCCGTCATAGTCCACGCCGAGACCGCCACCGACGTCCACGTGCGTGATGTCGATCCCCATCGCGCGCAGCTCGGCGTAGAAGCGCGCCAGCTCCTGCAGTCCGCGCTTGATGAAACGGATGTCGGTGATCTGCGATCCGAGATGGCAATGGATCAGCTTCACGATGCCGAGCTTGTCCGCCGCCGCCAGCTTGTCGATGACCTGCATGAGCTGCGCGGGACTCAGGCCGAACTTCGACTTCTCGCCGCCCGACTGCGCCCAGCGACCGCTCCCTTCCGTGCTCAACTTGATCCGCACGCCGCATTCGGGCACGACGTCCATCTGCTCGGCGACCTGCAGCAGCACGTCCAGCTCGCTCACCTGCTCGATGACGATGAAGACCTTGTGACCGAGGCGCTGGCCCATCAGCGCGAGCCGCATGAACTCTTCGTCCTTGTATCCGTTGCACACGATCAGGTGGTCGGTGCTCTCGCTCAGCGCGAGCACCGCCTGCAGCTCCGGCTTCGACCCGCACTCCAGGCCGACACCCGTCGCCTTGCCGAACTCGACGATCTCCTCGACGACGTGCCGCTGCTGATTGACCTTGATCGGATACACCGTCGTGTAGCCGCCGGTGTACGCGAACTCGTCGATCGCGGTGCGGAACTTCGCGTTCAGCGCTTCGATGCGCGAGCGCAGGATGTCGGAGAAGCGCAGCAACACCGGCAGGATCACGCCCTGCGCTTCGAGGTCGCAAGCGAGCTCGAACAGGTCGAGCGACCGTTCCGGATGATCCTTGTCGGGACGGACGACGACGTGCCCTTTCTCGTTGATGTCGAAGAACCCGTCGCCCCAGCCTTCGACGTTGTAGAGCGTGCGCGCGGCGTCGATCGTCCAGTTCGTTCGCGGTTCCGCCGAGGGAGGTGCGACCGCCGGCGTGGTGCCGGTTGGCGTGGCAACGGTCGGATCGGGAGAAGTGGTCGTCATGGCCATCAATAGTAGGACCTTTCGGACGAGTTCGGTACCGGCCCCGGCTCCGGACTCGCGCATGCACGGGCCGGCGCGTAAGATGGCCGCGGATGTACTGGACATGCTCCCGCCGGCGCGGGCCGACGCAACGATCCCTCACCGGAGCACCGCCATGAACGTCATTGTCAGACGTGCCGGCCTCGTCGTCGGCTCGCTAGTTCTCTTGCTCGTCGTCGTGGCAGCGGCCGGCTACGCGGTGAGCCAGCGTCGCATCACGCGGAAGTACGAGGTCGCGGCGGAATCAATCCCGATTCCGACCGACTCGCTCTCGA
>OCZT010002032.1_pt1 | contig 20961 bp, 19 predicted proteins | sample 1539031 | NCBI WGS metagenome assembly OCZT01 (sample SAMEA3539308, study PRJEB22396) | soil metagenome | biome: tundra; feature: field; material: soil | place: USA | collected 2010-05 | depth 0.15 m | reverse complement strand
GATAACAATAAATGGACTGGATTACAATATGAATGAATTTGTTGTTACTGTTAATACCAAGAAAAAGAATGTTAGGTTTTCGGGAAATACAATAATCTATGTTGACGATAAAGAATACAATCAGGAATTGTATCATTTAAGCGGGGATACTTACTTGTTAAAATTAGATAATAAAATTTATGAAATATCTGCTGACCAAATCGACCATGAAAGGTTCGTAATTTCAATTGATGGTAGGAATTTTGATACAATTATAAGAACCTCATTGCAGGAAAAAGCTGCAAAGTTAATAGAATTAAGAACTATAACTCGACATAAGTTGGACGTAAAAGCCCCAATGCCCGGAATGGTCCTAAAAATAAAAAAACAAGTCGGAGATGACATTATACAAGGCGATTCGGTTTTAATACTTGAAGCGATGAAGATGGAGAATGATTTGAGAGCACATATTTCTGGTAAAATCAAAAGTATAAATGTTAAAGAAGGCATGGCAGTTGAAAAAGGATATACTCTTTTTACTATCGAATAAAAATATTATTATAAATTATTATTCATCAATATAATCCCAGGAGGTCTCTTGAAGTTAAAAATAAGCAATATTATTTTACTGGCTGCAATGTTAATATGCAAATTATATGCGGGCGGTTTTCAATTAAATGAACATGGCGCACGTGCCATGGGCATGGGAGGAGCTTTCACTGCAGTCGCAGATGATCCTTCTGCGATGTATTTTAATGGTGCAGGGTTGACGCAGCTTTACGGCTGGAACTTTATGGCAGGTACATCCTTTATTGCCCCTAATTCAGAATTCAGAGGCATCTACCCGGATGTTACCTCATACAAAACAACAGCACAGACATTTGTAATCCCTAATGGTTATGCGACCTACGGTGCAGGCGACTGGGCCGTCGGTTTAGCATTCAATGTTCCGTTTGGTCTTGGCACTGAATGGCCAACTGACTGGCCGGGAAGATATTTAGCGCTTAAGACTGATGTAAGAGCTTTTACAATTACAGGCGAAGGTGCTTACAAGGTTATGGATAATCTTTCAGTAAGTGTAGGACTTGTTTTCAGTTTTGCTACTGTCACAATTACACAGAAAATTCCTTACGCTACTGATCCAACACATCCTATTTTATTTAATGGAGATGCTTTAATCTCACTTGATGGAAAAGATAATTCTGCCTTTGGTTATAACTTTGGTATTCTTTATAAACCAATCAGCAAACTTTCTTTGGGAGTTTCTTTCCACAGCCAGATTAAATATAATTTCACAGGAACTGCAACTACCACAGCTGTATCCCAGCTAGCGTTTGAAACATTTCCAGCTGGAAATATTGGTGCAAATCTGACTACTCCATTTAATCTTACATTCGGAGCAGCTTATGATGTGATACCAGAATTAAAACTTTCTGCAGATTTTCAATATGTCGGGTGGTCCAGTTATGATACACTGACTATCGATTTTGCAAATGTTCCTAGGGTTGCTAGTCCAAGATTATATGATAATTCATATATTATCAGGTTCGGAGCAGATTATAAATTGAACAACGCGCTGTCATTCCAGGGTGGAATATATTACGACAAGAATCCTGTTAAACCTCAATATCTTAATCCATCATTACCTGATGCAAACAGGATTTGTTTCAGTCTTGGAGCCAACTACAAAGTTACCAGCAATTTCACTGCAGCAGTATCTTATTTATTTATAAGATCGAGTGAATTAACTATAACAAATTCGAATGAGTTGGTAGTTCCAACATATCCTACTGATACACAAAAATTCAATGGAACATATAATTCATTTGCGAACCTTGGTTCAATCAGTTTATCATATAGCTTTTAAATAGAAAAGGATAAAAAATTATGAAAAAGATTTTAAGTACAATATTTATTCTGACATTTATAGCGGTTTTAATTACCGGGTGCCAGGATAGGTCGAACATTACTGCCCCAACAACGCAGTCCCCTAAAAGTGGAACGACAGATCTAACCCGGTTTGTTACAATCGGCAACAGCATAACAGCCGGGTATCAGTCCTCCTCTTTATTTAAGGATGCCCAGGCATATTCGTATGGAAACCAGATTGCTCAATTGGTAAATACACCATATGTGCAGCCATTGATGCAGAACCCGGGCATCGGGGGACAATTACAGATTCATGTTTTATTCCCTAACCTGGTGCTTGTTCAGCAGCCAACGATGGGTCAGGAAGCAGCATTGAATATAGGCTACGCTGGAGTTTACAATAACCTTGGAGTGCCAGGCGCCTTAGTATATGATGTTGTTAATGCAACAAGCAGCACTACCTGCGCACAATATCTTGGTACTCATACAGCAAACTCATTCTTTGATTTAATCTTAAGAAATTCTGTTCTGAATATTGGTTCACAGTTTCAGCAGGCTAAAGCTTTACATCCGACCTTTGTAACCTGCTGGATAGGGAATAATGATGTATTAGGATTTGCTACCAGTGGCGGATTTGCTCCAACAGCCCCTACCTCTGAAGCTCAATTTGGTGCCCTTTATACCCAACTTGGCGACAGTTTAAAATCACTTAATACATTATTTGGTACAAATGTAGTTGTTGCTAATATTCCTGATGTTACAACTATTCCGTTCTTTACAACAGTAGGTCCGCTTTTGGCCAAAGGTACTCCCTGGACTTCACACGGGATTCCAGGTTTGTTTTATCAGAAACATGGTATAACCACTCCTGATCCAACTGTATTGGCTGATTCCGCTCACCTTGCTGCTTTACAGGTTATGATTACACTCTCCGGTCAGAATTATACAAGTTTATTAGGGCAGCCTACTGGTAAATGGTACAGGGATAATCATTATCCTGCTTTACCTCCCGGAATTGATACCACAAAACCATTTGGATTCTATCCTACTAATCCATGGCCCGATGCTTTAATCCTCGATGCTGATGAAATTGTTACCGCTAAAACAGCAACAACAAATTTCAATAATTCTATTGCAACTGTTGCTACTGCAAAAGGATTCGGACTTGTAAATATTAACTCAGTATTTACTAATATCTTCTTGCAAAGTGTCACGCACGGTGGAATTAATTATAACGGAATAAATTTTACCGCTTTCTTTATTACAGGTGGATTGTTCTCTCTTGACGGTGTTCATCCTTCAAGTCAGGGACAGGGGCTAATCGCCAATGAATTCCTGAAGGTAATAAACTCAAAATTTGGGGCTAATTACCCGTTAATAAACCTTGCTACAATTCCGGGTTCACTTAATTTTGGCAAAAGTATTGCCACCGGTAAATTCTGGTTCGATGTCTATAACTGGGATAATTTTAGCATGTAATTTCCCGATTATCATTCCGGAAGCCAAAGAAGGAAGCACAACTCCCTTATTCCCCCTTTATTAAAGGGGGAATATCGAGCTGTCCGGAATCTCTTGATATTGGAATTGAGATTCCCCTGCCTTCGCGGGAATGACAATACTATTTATTCTTAATTTCGTTTAACATTAGCTTTGCTTCTGCTAAACGGCTATCATCATCCTCTTCCTGTCTTGGGCTGGAAATACACTTATTGAGCATTTCCCTGGCTGCTCCATAATCATCTTCCTTAATTAAAGATCTCGCGTAATCAATATAAAACATCCTGAAATTTGGGTAAAGCGAGATAGCAGTCTTAAATTCTTTTAAAGCTATTTCATTGTCAGCCCATCCTAACCCTAAAACTGCTCTCGCCGGTGCCCATTTCTCACTTATCTTGGCATTTGTTCTTGCCAGAACATAATGTGCAAGTCCCTGTACATAATTCCCTCCATTGTTTAATTTAATGGCTTTCTCGCAGTCACTTTTTATTGAGTTAATAACACTCCCTACAGTAAATACTCCCTTAAACAATGCGATTCTACCATTGGCAATAGACATTCTTAAATATGTAATCGATTTATCGGAACCATATGTAACTGACATGTCTGCATACGATAATGCCTTCTGAAAAACTGCCAGTTGAGCATCTTTCTCGTCACCTGAGTTTTCCGCCATATGTGTCCCAATATTTACATATGACCTGCTTATCCTCCATAGAATATCCCAGTTTTTAGGGGAGATCTTATCTGCTTGTAAGTATTTATCTAATGCACTCTTATTATTGAATGAATCGGTAAATTTATCTCCTTCATCGATTAATTTGTCAACTTGTTGGCCAAGCAATACAGAGCTGAATAAAATGAAGAACACTAAAGTGACCTTATTTAATTTCATTTTTGTTTCCTTAATTAAAATAAATCCTATCTTAGAATGGAAAATAACGGTGATTTGTAGAATAATCAAAAAGAAAAAGTGATTAAAGTATAATTTCCCATATATTTTATCATTTTTAATTTTATATTTATTATATAAAAACAAACAATATGAGAAAAATGAAAAAATTAGCTGGTTTAATCTTTTGCCTTGCAGTTATTTTATTGTTACCTTCTTGCACCCCCAAAGAAGTGACCAAAGATAACACTCCTAAAAAGGACACTGTTTATGTATTCGATCAGGTTTCCCCGGATACTGTAAAACAACAAGTAAACCCCCCGGTGGAAAACCAAACAATTAATACTCCCCACTACATTGTTCAAATAGGAGCGTTCTCTACAAGAGATAAAGCAGAATCTTTTTCCAGTATAGCTAAGAAGAAATTAAATCATGATTTGACAATCAAATACAACGATGAGATAAAATTATTCGTTGTTCAGTTAACCCCTCCTTTTACTTCACGATCCGAAGCCGATAAGGTTAGGGATGATATTAAACAATTCCAGGAATACAACGACGCTTGGATTGTAACAGTAGATAAATAATTTTAACATTTAATGGGATAGAAATATGGCGTTGACAGCTTTTTCAATGAATAAAATTCAATTGATCGGCAATCTCGGTAAAGATGCCGAAACAAGATTTACCACCAATAATGTTTCTGTTACTAGCTTTGGCCTTGCTACTACCAGTAGAATAAAAGGTAAAGACGGTAACTGGACTAATGAAACCACTTGGCATAATATTGTTGCCTTCAGTCTTTCCGATTATATTAAGAATATTCTGAAAAAGGGAAAGAAGTTTTACGTAGAAGGAAGAATATCAAAACGGGACTATATGGATAAAGACGGGGTTAAAAGATATTCCGTAGACGTTATTGCCGATCTTATTATTCCATTTGAATCAGGCGGAGAATCATCTGTTACTCGTGAAGATTTTCAATCAAATCAGAATCAACTTAGTGAGCCTGATATTCAGGTTGAAGATAATGATGATCTTCCTTTCTAATTGATATGTATAACAATGTGAGGCTGATAAATCCATTTGAACATCGATTGGCAGTATAAACTCGGCTTTCTCTTATTCTTATTTGTTCTATCAGCATTCTTTTCAGGTTCTGAAGTAGCTTTATTTTCATTAGATAAAAAAAAACTGCAGAATACATTTGAGTCTGATCCTCTGATCAGACGTTACCTTCAGAATCTTCTCGATTTCCCCAGGAGATTACTCGTTACCATTCTGTTGGGGAATACTTTAATAAATGTTGCTGCCTCGATTATTGCAGTTTCCATTGCAATCGATTATTCTCATGACACCGGCTTTCCGCGGAACATTGCTCTCACCATCGAGATAATTTGTTTAACCCTTTGTATTTTACTTTTTGGAGAATTAATTCCAAAAATATGGGCAGCTAAAAATCCGGTCGCATTTGCTAAATTAATTTCAATTCCTCTCTACTGGCTGAATGTTATTTTATTTCCATTATCCGAAATTATGACTGAGGCCATACGTTCATCCATTGGTTTGCTTAAAATTGATAAAAGAAAAAGTGCAATTCAATCCGAGGAGATTACTGAACTTGCTAATCTTGGACATGAACGGGGAACAATTATTGAAGAGGAGCATGGACTTATCAGCAGCATTGTAAATTTTCGATCTGTTGCAGTCCATGAGGTTATGACTCCCAGAGTCGATATAGTTTCAGTCTCAGAAGAAACAAACTTTAATGAAATCCTTGATATTATTACTAAAACTGGGCATAGCCGTATTCCACTTTTCCGTAAAGATCTTGATGAGATCATCGGCATAGTCTATTCAAAAGATCTTCTTCCGTACATTAAGAAAGTTGAATCAAGGATAAACTTTTCCTTAGCAAATATCGCGAGAAAAGCTATGTTCATACCGAGAACTAAACTTATCTCCAGTCTGATGCATGAATTCCAGGAAAAGAAAATGCATCTTGCCATTATAGTGGATGAATATGGGGGCACTGCAGGTCTCATAACTCTCGAGGATATTATTGAGGAGATTTTAGGGGAAATCAGGGATGAATATGATAAAGAAGAAAGCCCTATCACAAAAGTGGGGGATAATAACTATATTGTCCTTGGAAAATTAGCTATGGATGAACTTAACGAATTATTAAATACAACTTTTAACGAAAACAGCAATTATGAAACAGTCGGCGGGATGATTCTTAATTATGCAGGACAGATTCCCAAGGAGGGCTATTCTTTTCAAATAGATGGCTACAAGTTCATAGTTAAAGAAATTCAGAATAAAAGAATTAAAAAAGTTCAAGTGGAAAAATTAAAAGCAGAATGAAAAAAGGGTGTTATATAAAGTCAGTATTTGCGTTGACTATTATTACTGGGGTGAGTGTTTATCTTGTCCAGACTAAATGGGATTCTATAAAAAATATGCTTGCAGATGTTCCTCGTAAAGGGATTGAAAAAACCTTGGTCAAATTTAAGGAGTCTCCTGAAAAAGATTCATTAAAAGCTCTGCTGGATAATTTCTTTACTAAACACTTGGTTAATTTCAATCAGTTCAGTAATAAGATGTTCGATCAATTAGTGACATCACTTACAAAATTTAGCTCTGATAGTTTAATAGATGATGACGAAATAAATCAAATTAAACAGATATTAATAAAGATAGAAAATGAAGGATCAAAGAAAGACCGAAATTAAGGTTGGTATAACAGTAGTAATAGGAATTTTAATATTCCTTTGGATTCTGGGGTGGGCAAAGAACTTCAGTATTACATCACTTCACAGACCTGTTCTTATTAAATTTGATAATGTCACTGGGTTGGAAATCGGTGATAATGTTGTGGTAAATGGTCTTCGGAAAGGTTTTGTGCAGGAAATGCAAATAAAACAGGATCATGTTATTGTAACATTGTCTCTTGAAAAGGATGTAGATTTAAGGGAGGATGCACTTTTCTCCATTTCGATGCTCGACCTCATGGGTGGTAAAAAGGTTGGTGTATTCCCTGGTGTCTCGGCAGTACAATTCAACTATAATTCAGTCCATAATGGGATTTTTTATTCAGATATTCCATCTGTCATATCAATGCTGGGGTCTGTGCAGGGAGATATTGTGGCATCATTAAAAGATATGCGTATTACTCTGAGCTCTGTTAACAAATATCTTACTGATGATCAGCTTACAAATAACATTAAAAGCTCTGCCGCTAATCTCAATCTAATATCGCAGAAGATGATCAATATGATTGATGAAAATAGGGAAAGTTTTAAGAAGCTGACATCCAATGGTGTTGAACTTACTAATGAGGCAAGGGATTTTATTAAGAATAATAAAGATGGGATAAAGTCCTCACTTAACGAACTTCAGGAGCTTCTGCAGAAAACAGATACTCTTATGACTGCGGCTAATGAGTTTACATCGGAGGTTAAGAACAAAAGGAATAATTTGGGGAAATTACTGTACGATAAAGAGTTGTCTGAAAATCTTACTCAGTCTATCGGAAAGTTAATTGAAATATCTAAAATCCTTCTTGAGCAGCTTAAGAAAGAAGGGATTAAAATCGATGCACATATCAAACTTTTCTAAAAGTTTTCTTCTCTGCTTATTCTTATTATCTATTGCCAGGGGGAGTTATCCGGATCCTGTAAGAGGACAGAATGGCATGGTTGTATCCTCAAGTAAGCTTTCCTCGTTAGTTGGAATTGAGATATTGAAAAAAGGCGGTAACGCTGTTGATGCAGCCGTTGCTGTAGGATTTGCTTTGGCAGTCACTTATCCCTCTGCTGGAAATATCGGGGGAGGAGGGTTCATGGTTATCCACCTTAAGAATGGGAATAATACAACCATCGATTTCCGTGAAACCGCACCTCTTAATGCATACCGCGAAATGTACCTCGATAAAAAAGGAAATTTTGATTCAAAACTCAGTAGTGAAGGCGTCACTTCATCGGGTATACCTGGTACAGTTGCTGGACTTATATATACTCTTGAAAAATATGGTACTATGAAACTGAAAGAAGTAATACAACCTGCAATTGATCTGGCGGAAAATGGATTTGTTATAGATTATGGACTTGCTGAATCAATTGATGGTGTGAAGAATGACATAATAAAATATCCATCCACCAGGAAGATATTCGTAAAAAATGATAATGAGCTTTATCAGGAAGGAAATACCTTTAAACAACCGGATTTGACTAATACATTAAAACTAATTAGGGATAAAGGGAGAGATGGATTTTATAAAGGAGAGATTGCTGATCTTCTTATTAAGCAGGTTCAGACAGATGGTGGATATATTACTCAGAAAGATCTAGATAATTATAAACCCTTCGAAAGGATGCCTGTAACTGGAACTTACAGAGGATATGAAATTGTCTCTATGCCTCCTCCAAGTTCTGGCGGAATTGCCTTAATCCAGATGCTTAATATACTCGAAAATTATAAGTTTAAACATGAGGATTGGGGGAGCAGTGCTTATCTCCATAAGCTTGTAGAGTCAATGAAATATGCCTTTGCCGACAGGACAAAGTATCTTGGTGATGAGGACTTTGTTAAGGTCCCAGTGGAGTGGTTAACATCTAAAAAATATGCTCTTTCTATCTTCAAAAATATTAAAGATGTTGCAGTACCTTCATCCGAAATTAAATCTGGTGATTATAAATCTTATCATGAAAGTGATCAGACAACTCATTACTCCGTCTGTGATAAATATGGTAATGCTGTTAGTACTACTACAACCCTCAATTCATCTTTTGGCAATAGGATTGTAGTTGACGGAGCTGGCTTCTTATTAAATAATGAGATGGATGATTTCAGCGGGAAACCCGGCGTTCCTAATCAGTTTGGACTGCTTGGCGGTGAAGCCAACTCTATTCAACCCGGGAAAAGAATGCTCAGTTCTATGACCCCCGTAATTGTTCTTAAAGACCACAATCCCTGGATTATCGCTGGTTCCCCAGGTGGATCAACCATAATAACTGTAGTCCTCCAGGTTTTATTAAACTGTATTGACTTCGGTATGAATATTCAGAAAGCTATTAATTCTCCAAGAATTCATCACCAATGGTATCCGGATGAGATAAATTATGAGGAATATGGCCTGCCTGAAGATGTCAAAACCAATCTTATCAAAATGGGCTATAAGATAGGAGATAAAAAAACCTTAGGGAGATCGGAATGTATTATGATCGGTAATAATTATTTTTATGGAGCCAGCGATCCCAGAGGATACGGCTCTGCTGAAGGATATTAATATGATAATTGGAATTGGTATCGATATAATTGAAATCTCAAGGATTAAAAAAAGTATTGAGAAGTATAGTGATCACTTTCTTGATAAAATATTTACTCCCAATGAAATTGAGTATTGTTTAAGTAAAGCCAATAAATATCAACACTTTGCTGCTCGGTTTTCTCTGAAAGAGGCTGTAGCCAAAGCCCTCTCTACAGGATGGAATAATGAATTCAGCTGGCAGAATATTGAAGTCTTTAATGAACCTACAGGTATGCCCTATGTTAAACTTACCGGCAAACTTGAATCCTTTTTAGCTGATGGTAAAGAAGTAAAAGTGTCTATGAGCCATTCCCAGGATTATGTAACTGCTGTGGCAATCATATACAAAAGCGATACGAATAAATAAGCCCTCTTTCTGCAAACCTATTTACAAATTAAAATCTATTTGTTATCTTATTCATTAAATTTGATTTATTAAAATAAGGAATGAGTCTTCGAACACATTAAACCAACAAATGGAAAGCTGAACGCCAAGGTTCTTATACTTAATCAAAGTTATGAACCATTAACTATTTGTAATATTAAAAAGGCGATGGTCCTTATTTATATGGGCAAAGCGGAGCTTCTACTCGATAATAAAAAGAAAGTAATCAGAACTGTAAGCAGAACATTCCCCTGGCCGAGTGTAATTCGTTTGAATTATTTCATCAAAGTACCCTACAAAAAAGTTGTCTTAACAAGAAAGAATATTTTACGTAGGGATGCATATAAATGCGCATATTGTGGTCGCAGCGATCTGCCTTTAACAATAGACCATATTATTCCTAAAGCTAAAGGGGGAAGTGAAAGCTGGGAAAACCTTGTATGTGCCTGCACAAATTGTAATAACAGAAAGGGTGGACGCACTCCCGAAGAAGCCAACCTTCGTTTAATTTATAAGCCCTTTAAACCAAACCATATAATGTTTATTAAAACAACCGTAGGAAAACTTGACGAAAACTGGAAACCTTATCTTTACCTCACCTGATATTAAATTCAAATTATTATCCCCATTATTGTTATTTTTATTAACTAAATTATAAAGTTTTATTAATGGATAAAAAAAGAATATTGAGTGGGATGCGTCCCACAGGCAAGCTTCATATTGGGCATTACGTTGGTGCTCTCGAAAATTGGGTTAACCTACAGGATGATTATCAAAATTTCCATTTAATTGCAGATTATCATGTGCTTACTACAAATCTTAATACGGATGATATTTATCAGAACACTATTGAAATGTTGATTGATTGGCTTGCAGCCGGTCTTGATCCCCAAAAAAGCCTTATGTTCAGACAGTCTCAGATCAAAGAGCATGCTGAGCTCCATTTGCTTTTATCAATGTTGATAACAGTTAACAGGCTTGAGAGAAATCCTACTCTTAAGGATCAGGTGCGGGATCTGCATATCGAGCATATAATCTATGGCCATTTGGGCTATCCTGTTCTTCAGACTGCTGATATTCTTTTATACAAAGGAGATATTGTTCCTGTTGGTGAGGACCAGGTTCCCCATGTGGAAATTTCAAGGGAAATTGCAAGGAAATTTAATAACCAATACGGCATTATATTTCCGGAACCGGAACCAATGCTTTCTAATTTCGCACGACTGCCCGGTCTCGATGGTGACGCCAAAATGAGCAAGTCCTTGGGAAATACCATTTTTCTGTCAGATGAACCTGAAATAGTAAAAGCAAAACTTAAAAAAGCGGTTACAGATCCTAATAAAATCAGGAAAGGTGATCCTGGTAACCCGGACATATGCCTCGTTTTTGCTTACCATAAGAAATTCAACCCCGGTGAGATTGAAGAAGTTAACGCAGGATGCAGGTCAGGCGCTTTGGGATGTCTTGACTGTAAAATGAACTGCGCTTCTAAGATTTCCTCATTCCTTGCGCCTATTATAGAAAAAAGAAAATATTATGAAAATAATATCCCCCTTATAAAAGATATTCTTGCTGATGGTGAACTAAAGGCTAAAAAGATTGCTAAGGCGACAATGAAAGAAGTACACGAAAAAATGAAGCTGGGATAAATATTGTATAAGATCAAATTAGATAAGTTTGAGGGCCCTCTCGATCTTCTGCTCTTCTTTATTAAAAGAGATGAACTTGATATATACGATATCCCCATTTCCAAGATCACAGGGGAATTTCTTGAATATGTTAATTTTATTAAGATGCTTGATCTCGAGGTTGCTGGCGATTTCATTCTGATGGCAGCTACTCTTATGCATATTAAGGTTAGAATGCTTTTGCCTAGGGAAATTGATGAAAAAGGAGAGGAGATTGATCCTAGAGCAGATCTTATTAGTGCTCTTCTTGAATATAAAAAGTATAAAGAAATGAGCGAGGAACTTTCATTCTTTGAATCTTCGCAGAGAAAGGTTTCATACAGGGGAAATTTCACTTTGGATCACAAGGAATCTCCTCCTGAGTATGACATTTTATTGAAAAACATTACTATTTTTGATTTAGCCAAAGCATTTAAGAAAGCTATTGAAGGGCTTAAACCTCAGCCGGTGCATGAAATAGAAAAAACAAATATTACGATAGATGAGCAGATTGAATATATTCTTAATCGGGTAAATTCTGAGATCGAAGTCCATTTTTTGAGTCTTGTGGAAAATATGAGAGAAAAAATAAGAATTGTTATTACTTTTGTAGCATTGCTTGAATTAGCAAAAGTTGGAAGCGTTTTAATTAAAGAATCTTCTGATTATAATGACTTTGTACTTGTAAAAGGTGTGAATGGATAATATTTATAATTCCATAATAGAAGCTCTTATATTTTCTTCGGATGACCCGATCAGTTCATCGGAAATTATAAAAGCCGTTAAAGGAATAGATGGTGAGGATATTCAGATTTCAATTAATGAAGTGGATAATGCTGTCGATGAATTGAATAAATGTTATGATGAACAGGGCATCTCTTTCTGTATACAAAAAATAGCTAATGGATATCTTTTTGCAACAAAACCTGAAAATGCAAAATATGTAGGCTATCTTTCTTCTGAAAAAAGCAAGAGGAGATTGAGCCAGGCTGCTCTTGAAACTCTGGCTATAATCGCTTACAAGCAGCCGCTTACCAAACCTGAACTTGAAACAATTAGGGGTGTAAATGCAGATTATATTATTACTACGCTTCTGGAGAAAAATCTAATAACTATTTCAGGACGCGCTGAAACTATTGGCAGACCCCTGCTTTACAATACCACTGATGAATTCCTTAAATATTTTGGCTTGAATAAAATTAGCGATCTCCCTAAGCCTCGTGAAATTGAAGATATTATGAAGGATGAAGATTTCCTTGAACAAAGACAAAAAATTATGATGAACGCTATTGAGGAACAGGTCCAGAATGAAATTGAAAGCGACGGAAATAATGAAAGTACGATTGAATAAGTACTTAGCCAGCTGTGGCGTCGGTTCAAGACGGAAGGTTGAAGAACTTATTATCCATGGCAGGGTTGAAGTAAATAATAAAACGATTATCGACCTTGCCTGCCAGGTTAATGAGGAAACAGATAATGTTAAAGTTGATGGCGAAAAGATTGCTCCCCGGATACATGTCTATTATCTCCTTAATAAACCTAAAGGTGTTATAACAACTACCAGCGATGAAAAGGACAGGAGAACTGTTGTCGATCTTATCGATACAAAAGAAATTATATTTCCTATCGGCAGACTTGACTACAATACTACCGGGGTTTTATTTCTCACAAATGATGGCGACTTCTCTAATCTCATCACTCATCCAAGGAATAAAATTCCACGGGAATATGAAGTTCAACTTGATAAACCCCTTGACCAAAAAGATAAGGAAAAAATGCTGAAAGGAATTTACCTCGAAGGTGAAAAAGGAAGATTTAAGCAAATTGTGTTTCCTAAAAAAAATCATTTTACTTCTGTTGTAGTAACTGCTGTTGAAGGAAGGAATCATTTTGTAAAGAAAATGTTTGGTGCTTTAAGTTATACAGTAAAAACACTTCACAGGGTAAGCTTTGCAGGTATTTATGCTGATGTACCTGTCGGAAATTATAGGAAATTAACAAAATCAGAAATTGATGAGGTGATTCATAAATATGGTAATTAAAGGCTTTGTCTTATATATAATACTCTTCGGATTTATATCAATAAGTGCCCAGGAAAAAAGGGATTCAGTTAATGAAACACTTCCCAGGTATTCCGTTTCGACCTTGCCGGAGTTCTGGAAACAAATGGATGATATTTTTAATGACCCAAGTTTCAGTAACGCCCATTGGGGTGTTTTAATCCAGTCCCTTGAAACAGGAGAGTATTTCTATAAAAGAAATGAAGATAAGCTATTTCTCCCCGCATCCAGTTTAAAGCTCTTTACTACTGCAGCCGGCTTGATCATACTTGGACCTGAGTACAGGTTTACTACAAACATATTCAAACGAGGTATTATCGATGGCTCTATTCTCAAAGGGGATCTTATTATACAGGGTAGGGGAGACCCGACCATATCAGGTAGATTTTATGGCGGGGACATGTTAAGACTTTATAATTTATGGGCCGATTCCCTGCTCCAAATGGGTATCGAAGAGATTTACGGCAATATCATTGGAGACGATAGTGAATTTGATGACCGGGGGCTTGGTGAAGGTTGGGCCTGGGATGATGAAAGCTATTGGTATTCAGCTCAGGCAAGTGCAATATCTTTTAATGATAATTGTGTAGATATTTCTGTTGTTGTGAATAAAGACAAAAAGACTGCTAAAGCCTACATAGATCCCGATACTAAGTATGTTGTTGTAACAAACGAAGTAACGGTGGTTCCTAAGGATTCAACAACAAATATCGATGTTTACCGGGATAGAGGAACAAATTTAATTACTTTATCAGGCACAATTAAAGAAAATTCAGATACTGTCAAAACATTTTGCACAGTAAATAACCCTACCAAGTTTGCTATGGTTACTTTGAAGAATGTCCTTGAAAGAAAAGGGATCAAGATTACCGGTTCCCCCGTGGTCGTTGAAGACCTGACAAGACCCGTTGATTATAAACATGCAGAACTTCTATTTACTAATTCATCTCTCCCTTTAAGGGAAATAATTAAGGCAGTAAATAAAAATAGTCAGAATTTTTATGCAGAACAGATATTAAAAACTATCGGGCTTGAATCTCAACATTATGGCACAAGAGAAAATGGGATTGAAGCTGAGCTTGATATTTTTAAAGATATGGGAATAAATACTGATGGTATGATAATAGTTGATGGAAGCGGTCTTTCAAGATTGAATTTAGTCTCTCCAAGACACTTTATAACTCTGCTCAATTATATGTTTAAAAGTAAATACTTCATACCCTATATTAATTCGTTGCCTATCGCAGGTGTCGACGGTACCTTGGGCACTCGGTTAAAGAATACAAGAGCTGAAGGAAAGATTAGGGCAAAAACAGGTTACTTAACAACTGTCCGAAGTCTTTCTGGCTATGCATTTACCGGCGATAATGAACCCGTCGCCTTTTCTATTATTGCCAATAACTTTAACGTTCCCGTTAAGCTTGCCGAAAATATTCAGGATCTTGTATGCCTTCGTCTTGCTAACTTCAAACGTAAATAACTATTTCCTCCGGGGTGTTCTTTCACCCAAGAACTATTTCCTCCGATGTGTTCTTTCACCTCGGAGATATTTCCTAACCTTCTCCCTATTCTCTACTATCCTTCCTCTCTAAATGTATCATAATGATATTCCACCTCCTGAGCGCAAGATGAGCGAGAGATGAACGAGAGATGAGCGACTCTGTACACCAATAGGTCTGGGAGTAAAACTTCTCCAATTTTGAATATCATGTAGCATAATGAGACTTTCCTATCCATTCAATTCTAATTTTTTATTCCATTTACTATTGCTATAATTCTTAAAAATATTTATTGTTGAGTAAGCGCTTATTTGAGCGTGGGATAATTTGGTTGCAGGCTCTTTCAATTAAATAAAAATATCTATTAACCTCTCCTGGAGAAGGTGCATATGAAAACAACTATAATCTTTTCATTTGTTCTCTTTTTAGCTTTTGGTGTCTTCGCACAGAATCAACCAACTGAACTTTTGGAAATCCATTACGATAATGACTATGTCAACGCAATAGGATCCGCTAATACAGATTTTATAATCGCCGCCAAATTAAATCAGTACATTCTTTCTCCATATGTCGGAGATGCCATAGCACAAGTTAAAGTTTATATAAATAACCCTACGGTAGGGAATACAGGGGTGGTAAAAATTTATAGTGCAGGTACTTCACTTGAACCGGGACCACTATTATATTCTTCTTCGCCTGTTCATGTCGACTCCAATTCATGGAATACAATTCCTATATCTGACCTTGTAACCATTCCGCCATCTGATCTATGGATCGCGTTTGAAGCCAAATCCGGTCCTACAGGCTCGCATTCCTGGGCAGGCTGCGACTCTGGTCCCAATGATCCTGATGGGCAATATATCTTCTACGGTGGCTCCTGGCGCATATTAACAGCCCTTGGCGCATCATTTACCTATAATTGGAACATCAGAGCAGTAATCGAAACAGTCACCCAGGTTAAGTCCGAAACATTGCCCACTACCAACATATTGGCGCAAAACTACCCCAATCCCTTCAATCCCAGTACAACAATTAACTTCTCCCTATCAAGCGATTCATGGGTAAATATAAAAATATATAACATTCTCGGTCAGGAAATTTCCGTCTTATTAAACAGCCAAACGTCAGCAGGAAATCATAGTGTAAATTTTAATGCAGATAAATTACCGGCAGGAATGTACCTTTACAAATTGACAGCTTTCGGAATTAACGGCTCACCATTCACCTCGGTTAAAAAAATGATCCTCGAAAAATAAACTATAAATCTCAAAACAATTATAATGAAATATTAAACTCTTATTAATTGTATAACGATTGAATATTAGAGAAATATCAAGTAAATTTATACGAATTTATGTCAATGTTTGGATAAAGGTGAGTCGGTAAAGTTTCTTCTGGTTAAATCATTAAACATCTGAAATACTTAGGAGTACTAATTGAAATTATTTGTTGTTTCCATTTTATTGCAACTCTTAATTATTTATAATAGTGATTTGCAAGCACAATGGGTACAAACTAATTTACCTGGTGGTGGAATCGTAACTTGTTTAGCAGTAAATGGAACTAATATTTTTGCGGGTACACAAGAAGAAGGTTTGTATCTCTCAACAAACAACGGAACAACCTGGACACAAATAAATAATGGTCTGCCTATACGTACATATACTGTTTATGCACTTGTTTTCATCGGAACTAATATTTTTGCAGGTATAGGGTCATATTCAGCAAAAGGGGGCGTGTATCTTTCAACGGACAACGGTGGAAACTGGACAAGAGTAAGTAATGATTTGCCTGACAATATTGTTCGTTGTCTTGTTGTCAGCGGAAATAATATTTTTGCAGGTATTTGGAATGTGGGTATTTTTCGAACTACGAACAACGGAACAACCTGGACACAAGTAAATAATGGAATAATTGACCAATATATATCCTCGTTTGCTGTCAGCGGAAATAACATTTTTGCAGGTTCAAATTGGGGTGTATATCTTTCATCAAACAACGGAGTAAGTTGGACGAAATTAACTGATGGTCTGATTTATAATTATGTTTATTCTCTTATAGTAGTTGGAACTTATATTTTTGCAGGCACTGGTACTCAATCTGGTGGAAATGTTTTTCTATCTACGAATAACGGAACAACCTGGACACAAGTAGATAGTGGATTTACTTACAATGTCCCTGTCTATACTCTTACTGCTAACGGGACTAATATATTGGCTGGTACAAGTTATGGTGTGTTTCTCTCAACAAACTACGGAACATCCTGGGCACCAATAGGATTTCCTAATACTAATGTTGGTTCTATTGCTGTCATCGGAACTAATATCTTTGCTGGTAATAATGACGAGGGTGTGTTTCTTTCAACCAACAACGGAACAAATTGGATACACGTAGGACTGCCTGTTATTGATGTTTATTCTCTTACTGTCAGCGGAGCTAATATATTTGCTGGTACAGAATATGGTATGTATCTTTCAACGAATAATGGAAGGAATTGGACATCAGTAGGTCCGAATGTGCTTGCTAATGCTTTTGCTGTTAGCGGAACTAATATTTTTGCCGGTGGTGGCGGTGTATATCTTTCTACGAACAACGGAACAAACTGGACGCAAGTAGGTCTGACTAATATTACTATTTATACTGTTACTGCTCTTGCTGTTATTGAAAACAATATTTTTGCAGGTACCTTTGGTGATGGGGTATTTCTATCAACAAATAACGGAACGAACTGGACACAAGTAAATAATGGTCTGACTAATCCTGGTGTTTATGCTCTTACTGTCAGCGGAACTAATATCTTTGCTGGTACTGAGGGTGGAGGTGTATTTCTTTCAACGAATAACGGAACAAACTGGGCACAAATAGGTCTGAATAATATTACTGTTAATACTCTTTCTGTCATTGAAAACCATATTTTTGCAGGAACAAATTCTGGTGTGTATCTTTCAACAAATAACGGAACAAGCTGGACACAAGTAGGTCTGAATAATAATGATATTCGTTCTATTGCTGCCATCGGGAACAATATTATTGTAGGTACAATTTATGGAGTGTATCTCTCAACGAACTATGGAACAAGCTGGACACCAATAGGTCTGAATAATACAACTGTTTCTTCTCTTGCTATTTGCGGCACCAATATTAGTGCCGGTACTTGGGAAGCAGGGGTTTGGAGTCGGCCTCTTTCAGAATTAGTAGGTATTTCTAAAGAAATAAAAGAATTACCACTGGGATTTACTCTTTCTCAGAACTACCCAAACCCATTCAATCCGAATACAATAATTTCATATTCAATACCATCAGCCTCTAAGGTAAAGATTATTGCATATAATACGATAGGGCAGACAGTAAAAGTTCTTGAAAACGGATTTAAGAATGCAGGGAATTATTCCGTTGCCTTTAATGCAACTGAATTTCCAAGCGGCATTTATTTCTACAAATTAGAAGCAGGACAGTTTTCCCAGATCAAGAAAATGGTTCTCCTTAAATAACGACAAAGTATATAATATAATATCACTTTACCAGAATGCTTTATGAAAATCACAAACTAGAATAAATCATATTCATATACTGTAAAATCAACTATTTTTTATATGAATATAAAATTGAAATTAAATAAAGGAAACAAATATGGCTAAATCAAGCTTTCCCAGAAATTTTGAATTGTTTTATAACGATTTACTATGTGCGTTAGAAAAAGTAAGTTCAATAAAAACAATGACACAGAAAAGAGAAAACAAAATAAGACTTGAAAATCGAATAATTTATGTCGCTACTCAAAAGAGTATGCCTAACTATGTGAAGATACCTTTAAAAATTATTAAGAAATCTTACGATGAATTATTAACCAATAATGAAGTAACACAATCATATCTTTCAGAGACTTTAAATGTAAAAAGATCAGCATTTATTATGTCGGCATTTTCTCTATTAACAGATTATATAACTTATGATAAAGGCAATAATAGTATAAAAGTAATAACCAAGTAATGCTTAACCAGCCACTTAACACGGATGTATGTCAAATTGGTATTGTGAGATATTAGTATGGCACATGATGATAATATTCAATCCAAATCAAAGAAATAATTAAGCTAATTTTAATCATGATTTCAGTTGAAGATAAAAAAAACTATCAGAAATAGCCAAAAGATATAGTGTAACAAAGTTATATTTATTTGGTTCAAATCTTGACTCTGAAAGGGAGTCTAATGATATTGACATTGCAGTTGAAGGGATTGCGGATAATGTCTTCTTTAAGTTCTACAGCGAAATAATCTTTTCTCTTTCAAAACCCGTTGATTTGATTGACCTTAAGAAAAAATCATTATTAAATGATCTGGTGAAGTCTGAAAGCATTCTTATTTATTGATAAATTATCGCAGGATAAATGTAAAATTCGAAAATATTAATGAAATCTTATAATGAATGCTCCCTCAATCCAAATTCTATTATTATCTTCACCCTTTCCCTCTTGCATAAAATTACAGTATCTAATTGTGGCCGCTTTAGCTTTATCTTTTAACAATATTTATTTTTAATTTACATATACAATTTTCTACAATTATTGTTCAATAAGGCTATCCATGAAAATATTGCAAATAACAATTGTTTTAATTCTAACCTCTTGTCTTCAACTCCTTTTCCCCCAATCCCCAAATACTAACAAAGGAATCTTTCTAGATCCAAAGGAAGGGTATTATCAGGAAATATTGAAAGCACTGGATGATTATACCCCCTCTAAATTAAAGAAAAAATCCTACTCAGTTGATTTTACAGGATTGTATATCCCTAAATCTGTTGATGAATTTATAGGATGTTGGTATAACCCTCCCGTTTCTCAGGGAAGGACTGGCACCTGCTGGAGCTTCTCTACTACTTCATTTCTGGAAACTGAAGTTTATCGTCTCCATAACAAAAAAGTAAAGCTCTCTGAAATGTATACCGTTTATTGGGAATATGTAGAAAGAACCAAAAGGTTTATTAACGAAAGGGGTAACTCTGAAGTAAGCGAAGGCTCTGAGGCAAATGCTGTTACTCGCATATGGAAGCAATATGGCGCTGTTCCCGAAGTAGCCTATACGGGATTAAAGGAAGGGCAGAAGTTCCACGACCATAAACAAATGGTAAGTGAAATAAAAGGCTTCCTGCAGAATCTTAAAACAACTAATGCATGGGATATTGAATCAGCAGTTAATACCGTTAAATCCATTCTGGATCATTATATGGGCACACCGCCTAAAGAGTTTTCTTACTTGAAAATAAATTATACCCCCAAGGAATTTCTTGCAAACTATCTTCAGTTAAACCCTGATGATTATGTTGACATCATGTCACTCAAAGAGAAACCTTATTTCAGGCAGGTTGAATATGAAGTTACTGATAACTGGTGGCATGATTCCTCTTATTACAATGTCCCATTGGATTTATTCATGTCTTCAATAAAATCAGCAATCAAGAATGGTTATTCAATGTGCATTGGCGGAGATGTTTCTGAAGTAGGACACGATGGATGGCATAATGCTGCTATTATTCCTTCATTCGATATCCCTTCGGAATATATAAATGAGGATGCACGTGAATTCCGTTTCGATAATAACACTACCCAGGATGACCATGGTATTCATTTAGTAGGCTATAAAAATCAGAACGGTAGAACTTGGTTCCTTATTAAGGATTCTGGAGCTAGTTCTAGAAACGGTAACGCTAAAGGATTCTATTTCTTTGATGAAGACTATGTTAAGCTAAAGATCATGGACTTTTTTATTCATAAAGATGCTGTGAAGGATTTGCTATCTAAAA
>OCZT010002031.1_pt1 | contig 20964 bp, 17 predicted proteins | sample 1539031 | NCBI WGS metagenome assembly OCZT01 (sample SAMEA3539308, study PRJEB22396) | soil metagenome | biome: tundra; feature: field; material: soil | place: USA | collected 2010-05 | depth 0.15 m | reverse complement strand
GCCCGCATCGGTGAACCGCACCAGCGATTCGACGGCGTCGCGCGGCGACATCGCCGCGAGCCGGTCGACGTCGGCCGGCGACCCGCCGAACCCGGTGCGCCGCAAGAGGTGGGCCGCCAAACGGCGGTTCCACGGACCGGCGTAGGGCGCCAGCGCACCGGAGGCGTCGAGCGTCCCGGCCGGGCGGTACGAAGTTGGGGCGTTCGTCTGAGCAGCCACGATGGCATCATAACGCGATATGGCCCCAGCACAGTCTCAGGGATGGTTATTCTCACACGGCCTTAAAACCAGCGGTCGTGGGCCTCCTCGTCACTCGCATCGACCGGCGTTCCGCGGACTACGAGCGCAACGCCGCGGCGATGGCTGCGCTTGTCGACGAGTTGCGCGCGCAGCTGGAGCGCGTCCGCGGCGGCGGGGGGTCGGCCGCGGTGGATCGGCATCGCAAACGCGGCAAGCTGACCGCCCGTGACCGGATCGACCGGCTGGTCGATCCCGGAAGCCCGTTCCTCGAGCTCTCGGCACTCGCCGCGAACGGGATGTATCACGACGACGCCCCGTCGGCCGGGATCGTGACCGGGATCGGAACGATCGACGGCACCGACTGCGTCATCGTCGCGAACGACGCGACCGTCAAAGGCGGCACGTACTACCCGGTTACCGTAAAGAAGCACCTGCGCGCGCAGGAGATCGCCGAGCAGAACGGCCTCGCGTGCGTGTACCTGGTCGACTCGGGCGGCGCGTTCTTGCCGCTGCAAGCCGAGGTCTTCCCCGACCGCGACCATTTCGGGCGGATCTTCTACAACCAGGCGCGGATGAGCGCGCAAGGGATCCCGCAGATCGCCGCGGTGATGGGTTCGTGCACAGCCGGCGGCGCGTACGTCCCGGCGATGGCCGACGAGTCGATCATCGTGAAGGATGAAGGGACGATCTTCCTCGGTGGCCCGCCCCTCGTGCAGGCCGCGACCGGCGAGATCGTCACCGCCGAGGAGCTCGGCGGCGCGGACGTGCACACGCGGATCAGCGGTGTCGCCGACCACTACGCAGTCGACGACGAGCACGCGCTGGGGATCGTGCGCCAGGTCGTCGATCACCTCGACCGGCGTCCGTACGACGCCTGGCCGATGCGCGAACCGCGCCCGCCCGCGCACGACGCGCATGAGCTGTACGGCGTCATCCCGTCGGACGCGCGCCAGTCGTACGACGTCCGCGAGGTGATCGCGCGCATCGTGGACGGCTCCGACTTCGCCGAGTTCAAGGCGCGCTACGGCGCGACGCTCGTCTGCGGCTTCGCCCACCTCGACGGTCATCCGGTCGGGATCCTGGCCAACAACGGAATCCTATTCAGCGAGTCGGCGCTCAAAGGCGCGCACTTCATCGAGCTGTGCTGCCAGCGCGGCATCCCGCTGGTGTTCCTGCAGAACATCACCGGCTTCATGATCGGCAAGGAGTACGAGAACCGCGGGATCGCCAAGGACGGTGCGAAGCTCGTCACCGCGGTCGCGTGCGCGGAGGTGCCGAAGTTCACGGTCGTGATCGGCGGCAGCTTCGGCGCCGGCAACTACGGGATGTCCGGCCGCGCGTATTCACCACGCCAGCTCTGGATGTGGCCGAACGCGCGGATCAGCGTGATGGGCGGGATTCAAGCCGCCTCGACGCTGCTGACCGTTCGCATGAACGCCGACGCCGAGAAACATAAGCCCGCCCTCGCGCCGGAGGAACAGGACGCGTTCAAGACGCCGATCCTCGACAAGTACGAGCACGAAGGCAGCCCGTATTACTCGACCGCGCGCATCTGGGACGACGGGATCATCGATCCGGTCGACACCAGGCGTGTCCTCGCGATCGGCCTGCGCGCCGCCCGCTACAAAGCCCCGCAGCCGACGAAGTTCGGCGTGTTCCGGATGTAAATGGGCGACGAACGACCGATCGCGCCGCCGATCCACCTGTCCACGACGTTCGAGCGCGACGAAGCGGGCGAGTACTCCGGCGGTTTCAACTACTCGCGCGACGACAACCCGAACCGCCGGATGCTGGAGCAGGCCCTCGCTGCGCTCGAAGGCGGTGCGGAGGCGGCGGCGTTCGCCAGCGGTAGTGCTGCGGCGATGACGCTCTTTCAAGCGCTCCGTCCCGGCGACCACGTCGTCGTCGCCGACGACTCGTACTACAGCATCCGCGTCATGCTTGACGAGGTGTTCGTCCCCTGGGGACTGACCGTCACGTTCGCCGACTGCTCGGATCTCGCGGTGCTGAGCGGCGCGATGCGGCCGGCGACGCGGCTCGTGTTCATCGAGACGCCGTCGAACCCGCTGATGCGTGTCACCGATATCGCGGGCGCCGCCGAGATCGCGCACGCCGCCGGCGCGCTGCTTGCGTGCGACAACACGCTCCCGACGCCCGTGCTGCAGCAGCCGCTCGCGCTCGGCGCCGACATCGTCGTTCAATCGACGACCAAGTATATCTCCGGCCATCACGACGCGATGGGCGGCGCCCTCATCACCGGGCGCGATGACGCGTTTTGGCAGCGCATTCGAGCGCAGCAGAGGCTGTGCGGGGCGATCCCCTCGCCGTTCGCGTCGTGGCTGACGCTGCGCGGCCTGAGCTCGCTCGTGCAACGGGTTCGCTGGCAGAACGAGAGCGCGCTCGAGATCGCGCGGTTCCTCGCGCAGCATCCCGCGGTGCGCGAGGTCCTGCATCCGGGTCTGCCGACACATCCGGCGCACGCGCTCGCGGCGAAGCAGAGCACCGGCTCCGGCGGCCTGTTCTCGTTCCGCATCGACGGCGAGGCGAAGGACGCGCTCGGCGTCGCGGCCCGGCTGCGCCTGTTCCGCCGCGCGACGAGCTTCGGCGGCCCCGACAGCCTGGTCGAGCACCGCGCCTCGGTCGAAGGCCCGAACTCGACGACACCCGGCGACCTGCTGCGGCTCGCGATCGGCCTCGAAGACCCCTCCGGCCTCATCGCCGATCTCGAGCGAGCGCTTACACCGGTTCGCGCAACTCGGTGATCGCGGCATCGATGAGGTCCGCGTCGAGCACGCCGGCGGGAACGTCGCGCCGCAGCATGCTCAAGTTGTTCGCCGTGCTTTCGCGCATCCACGGTTCGCAGCGAAGCGTACTTATGCGCGCGAGCGCCTTGCGCGAAGCGCTCTCGTCGCTCGCGAGGACCGCGAGTTCGAGCATCGTCGCCACCAACCAATAGTCTTTCGATCCCAGGCCCCCGAGCCGCGCGACCGCGAACGTCACGGCGGGACCGACCTGACGCAGTTCGACCACTGCATCCTCATCCCCACAGAGCGCGAGGAGCGTCGCGAGATTGATGCCGGGATAGAAATCGCGCGGGTCGGCGTGGAATCCGCGCCGGTAGGCGTCCGTCGCGCGCGCCAGGAACGTGCGCGCCCGGCTCGCCTCGCCGGCGGCGAGCGCCTCGACGTATTGGTCCTTCCACACGCGTCCCAGCAGCGACGAGGTCTCCGGGTTGTCTCCGCGCTCAGCGATCAACTTCTCGAGGACTTGCGTCGCGCGACGCCGGTTCTCCGGCACTTTCGTGCGATTGAGCGCTAAGGCGAATTGTTCGCGCAGCACCGGCATCGACGCCAACAGCCATGCCGGTGCCGCGTCGGCGGCGCGGATCATGTCGTCGTATGCCTCGAGATCGCGGAACGCGAGAAAGACGTCGAAGAACGACTCGGCCGTGGCTTGCGAGATCGCCCCGAGGGCGCGCTCGTCCGCGCGCACGGCGTCGCGCGAGCGTTCCATCGCTGCGGAGTCCTTCGAGGCCTTGCCTTCGCGGAAGAGTCCGCGCGCGTCGTCCAGCCGCAAGCGTATCGCGTCGATGTCGCGCGCGCGGTCGCGAAAGCTCTCGGTAACGTCGTGCGGGAGCGTATGGGCCACGAGCGCAGGCAACAGCTGGAAGAGCGGGCTGTCGCGCGCGTCGAGATCCTCGAGCGCGTGGCCGATCTTGAGTGCGAGTGCTTCGACGAATGCCGTCGCGGCAGCGTCACTGAGCTGCCCGTCGACGAGCGTGTACGGCACGGCCCGGACGAGTGCGAGGTCGAACGGAATCGGGCCATCGAACGACCCGACGACGATCGTCGAGCGGGGACGCGCCGCATGCCGGATCCCGAGCTCGTAGTAGACGTTCGGATTCGCGATCGTTATGTCGACGACGGCAATCTCCGCCAACAGCAGCCGCTCGTACATCGGAAGGTGTACGATCCCACCGCCGCGCTCCTCATCGGCGCGGACCGCGTCGACGTCGAAGCGCCCGATTGCCGGAAGGATCGCGCGCCTGTAGACGTCGTCGAAGTCGATCTCGTAGCGGCGAAGCGGGTCGAGCTTCCGCCCGAACGGCATCGCGACGAAAACCAGCGGTCGCATGACCTACCGGACCGTTTCCGACGCCGCGGACGCAGGGGGAGCATGAGCTCCGAGATGCCCGAAATCGAAGATACGTTCGGCGTAGGTACGGCCGATACGCTGGAGTTCCGCGACGCGGCCGCCCGCGAGGAGCGGCTGCACGTCCGTCGCGTCGATATCCGACAGGCCAAGGCCGTTCAAACCGGCTTGCGTGATATCGGGTGTGTAGCGCACGTAGGTAAACTTCTTCGGCAGGAACACGCCGCCCTCGGCCTCGGCGCCGCGCAGCGCGCCGAGCTCGCCGTCGATCTCCTCGCCGAAGCGGCAACGGCCGAAGACACGACACAGCATGTCCTGCTCGACAGACGCGGCATTGAGGAGCACGGCCGGGATGTGTCGAGCGTTGTAGAGCAGTGTCATCTGCGAGGCTTTGACGGCGTCCGTCGCGTTCAAGAGCGAGCCGGTACCGACGGAAACCAGGAGCATTTGCTCCTCGGTGGCGGGCCAGCAGAGGCGGTATGCCGGGAGCGTCGCCATGAGGAACAGCAAGAAGGCGGGATTATTGTAGACGGAGACCGCGCCGTCGACGAATTTTCGCGCTTTGCCCCCGATCGCGATCTCCTCAGGCGGGAAATACGTCGGAGCGGCGGTGCTGGCTCGGACGAGCTGCCACAAAGGGAAGTGCAGATTCGACTCCGGGCCTGCGATGTCGTTGTATTTTGCGCGCGGATTGTTCGAGAGCGGCCATGGCGAATCGGTGTCGGCATTGCGGAGCACCAGCAGCAGCAGTGTGCGCAGTGAATCGTCGCCGAGCGTCTCGTCGCCGAGTACGGCTTTCAGCTTCGCGGTGAAGCCGCCGTGGAGATAGCGGTAGTTGAAGCGCCGCCACAATGGGGCCGGCGTCAACAATGCGCGCGCTCCTTCCAAATAAAACTCTCGAATACGTTCGACGGAGAATCCCTTCGCGATGCACGTCGCAATGATCGCGCCCGTACTCGTACCTGCGACGTAGTCGAAATAGTCGGCGAGCACGAAATCCTCGCCGCGCCCCAGAGCGTCGCGCAGCTGGAGCTCTAGGTGGGCGAGGATCTCGATAGTGATGAGGCCGCGGATCCCGCCGCCGTCAAGCGCAAGAAGGCGCTTTGGGCCCGCTCGTGCGAGCCCGTCGCGGTAGCTCATCGTGAGGCCCCGCACGGCAGCGCGTGCTCCATTCCTCTCGACGACCAAAACACATGCATACGCACCGGCTTCCGTGATCTCCCCGACGCGCGTCAGTTCTCGGGCTGGTACGGCGCTGCCTGTTGCATCGACGTACTACGCCGAGACGGGGCTCGCGTCGGGTCTGGTCGCGGTGCTGTTCGGAACGCTGCCGTTCTTCGTGTTCGGTTTCGGCGCGTTGCTGCTCAAAGAGCCGTTCGGGCCGGCGGCGGTCGGCGGAGCCGCGATCGCGCTCGCCGGCGTCGCGACCATCTCGCTCGGCGCCGACACCCACGGCTCGCTGCGGTTCGTGTTCGCCGCGCTCGGCGCGGCGGCGCTCTCCGCCTTCGCCATCGTCGAGCTCAAGCGATCCGCCGCAAGCGACCCGTTCCGCACGCTGCCCCCCGCGATGTTGCTGGGTGGCGCGACGATGGCGATTGCCGGTGCGCTGTTCGAGCACCCGGACTACGCGCGCGGAATATCGGCTCCGTCGATCGGCGCCATCCTGTACCTGGCCGTCCTCGGGAGTGGGATCGCCTTCTATCTGAACCACTGGCTCTTGCAGCGCCTCACCGCGTGGCAGGTCGGGCTCGCCTCGCTCATCGTCCCGGTGATCGCCGTGACGGTCGGCGCGCTCTTCGGCGGCGAAGCGTTCGGCTGGAAAGAGCTGGCCGGCGCGGCGCTCGTCATCTTCGGCGTCTGGCTCGCGCTGCGTTCGGGCCGCGCGGTCGAGGAGCGGCCGGGAGTCTGACAGGGTCGCGCCGGATAGAGCCGCCATGCGCCCAGCAATCCGCTTCGCTTCGGCGGTACTCGCGTTCGCCGCGCTGGCCGGCGCGGCGAGCGCTTCGCCCGCCTCTCGCTTTCCCGGTACGTACGTCACGACGCGGCCGGGCGCTCAAAGCACCCAAGAGCTCGTGCTCGTCCTCGCGCTCGACGGGCGCGCGACGCTGACGACCGGGTTCCCGGACCTCGTGCACCGCTACGGCTCCGCCGTGCTCCCGGTTCGCGAAACCGGCACCTGGAGCGAACGCGGCAGGGAGGTCGAAGTTCGGCTGACCGCGATCGGCCTGCTCCGCAACGACACGATCGTCCGGCTGCGCCACGAGAACAAGGTCATGGCATTGCTGCTGATGACCTGCCGGCTCAGCGCGGTGCGCTACTCGAAGGAACTCTACGGCGACGCGGGGCTCACGTTCGAAAAGTCCGGCTGCACCGGCTGACGCGCTCCCGTCAGATCCCAGCGTACCATTCGTAGCCCTGGTCTTCCCAGTAGCCGCCGGTCCCGCCGAAGATCGGCTTGAAGTCGGCGACCAGCTCGATGCGGCGCACCCACTTCGCGCTCTTGTAGCCGAGTTGGGTCGGGATCTTCATCCGCACCGGCGCGCCGTGGCGCAGGTCGAGCGGCTTGTCGTTGAGATCGAGCGCGAGCACCGTCTGCGGGTGCGCCGCCTGGTGCAGATCGAGCGACTCGTAGTAGTTCTGTCCGCTCTCGTCGGTGTCGAAGCAGTAGAAGACGCAGTAGCGCGCGGCCGGCTTCGGCTGCGCCATCGCGATGACGGTGGCGAGCGGGACGCCGCGCCACTTTCCGATCGCGCTCCAGCCTTCGACGCAGTCGTGCCGCGTGATCTGCGTGCGGTCGCCCGCCGCGCGCAGCTCCGCGAGCGAGAGCTTCTGCGGACGGTCGACCTGACCGTCGACGACGAGCCGATAGTCGTGGAAGTCGCCGTGCGCCAGCGAGGTGTACGTCGCGTCGCTCGGCGTGTCCAGGCCGTTCACGCGGAAGTCCCGGTCGACGTCGGAATCCTTATATTCGCGAGCCAAGCCGTGCGTTCCGATCACCGCGTCGTTCAGCTTTTCGGTCGAGAGGAGCACGTTGCGGAACGGCCCGTTGGTGAGCGAGGTCTTCACCTGCCCGCAGCCGGCCAGTCCCAGCGCGGACAAGGACGAGGCGACGAAAAGCCGCCGTTTCACGGACCGACTCCGTCGTGCTTGCCCAGGACGAACCAGCCGGTGATCATCGAGCGCATGTTGTTCCAAAACCCCGTCGTCAGCACGAGCGCCAAGTGCGTTGCGAAATAGCCCAGCAGCAGCACCATGAGCACGAAGTGCCAGAGCCGCGCGAACTGCCGTCCCCCAAAGAGTGCGGTCAACCACGGCACCGCCGCGTCGACGGCCGGTGAGAGCGTCAACCCGGTCAGGATGAGCAGCGGAAAGAACACGAACACGATGACGTTGTACGTCAGCTTCTGGAGCGGATTGTACGTCCCGTGCGGCGGCGGTTCTTTGCGCAGCCGCAGATAATACAGCGGCATCGGCCAGAGCTTGCGAAAATCGTCGGGCCGCATGACGAGCTCGCGGAGCGTCCCGCGGAGCGCGGCAGAGATCAGGTACGCCGCCCACGCGACGAAGAGCACCCATGCGAAGAAAAGGTGCCAACGCCGGCCGTCGGCGAGATCTTGCGGACCGGGCAACGTCAACCACGCCGGAAAGGCGCGCAGGCTCTCGCTGCCCATGCCGTCGTCGGTGTAGCCGAGCAGATGCGTGGTCACAATCCGGTGACCGAAGACGATCGTGTATCCCACCGGCCCGCCCGCCGTGTTCTGCGCGTCGAAGGCGAGGACGCGCTTGGCGGGATTGCTCTTGTCCGACGCATCGAGGTAGGGCGCCGCGTTGAAGATCTGCAACCCGCTCATCACCAGAACGAGAATAGCCAGCGTCCAGGTCCAGTGCGCGGTGCGCGCGGCGACGCCGTGGCGGTAGACGTGCCGTCCCTGGGCTCGCGACGAATCGCTCGGGAGCGCGCCGGCGTGAGCGTCGGCCGTCACGGACGCTCCGCCACCAATGCGCGCACGGTCTGCTCGAGCTGTGCGTCGTAGCCTTCGCCGACGTACTTCGCGCGCAGCTGTCCGTGGCGGTCGAAGACGAGCTGCGTCGGCCAGGCTTCGACGCCGTACGCGTTCCAGACCTTGAAGCCGTCGTCGTAGACGACCGGCCAGGTGATATCCTGATCGCACAGCGCCTGCACCACGTTCGCGTGGACGTGCTCCTGCGGCAGCTCCGGTGCGTGGGCGCCGACGATCGCGAGATCGTGCGCGCCGAATGCCCCGCGCAACTTGCGCAGCTCCGGAACGACGTGCTTGCAGTTGATGCAGTCGAAGGTGAAGACGTCGACGACCGTGACCCGGCCCGTGGTCGGCGGCGGTCCCGCGGCGTTCGCCCACGGCGTCGCCGAAAGCACCGGCGTCAGCGTCGTCGCGGCGGCGAGCAGAATCGTTGCGATCACGACGGGCCCTCCGGCGGGACGATGACGGCGCGCCGGTCGAGGCGCAGGCGGCCCGCGTCGACGAGCTTGGCGATCTCGACGCTGACGGTCTCGCGCGTGCTACCGACCAGCGAGGCGACGTCGGCGTGCGTCAGGCGCAGGTCGACGCGCGTTCCGCCCGCGACCGCGCAGCCGTGCTCGGCTGCGAGTTTGCGGTAGAGGTGGAGGATGCGATCGCCGACCCGCGCGTAGGCCAAGTCCTCCATCGTCGCGCGCGCATCGTCGAGCCGGCCGCTGAGCAGCTTCGCGACGTTGAACGCGAGCGCCGGGTCGCGCGAGAGCAGCGCGAACAGATCGTCGGCGCGCACGGTACACAGGAGTGCGTCCTCCACGACCACCGCGACCGTCGTGCGCGGCCGGTCGTCGAAGAGCGTTTCCTCGCCGAAGAAATCGCCCGCGCCGAGCAGCGCGACCGTGACGTCCTTGCCGTCGGCGGTCTCGCGCGCGATCCGCACCGCGCCGCGCTTGACGACGTAGACGACGCGGGTCGTGTCACCTTGGTCGAAGACGCGCATCCCGCGCGGCATCTCGCACATCGTGAAGAGGTGTTCGCTCGAGACGACCCCTGCTTCGGTCGCCTCGAGGAAGAGCCGGTTGCGGCGCAGGTACCAGACCTTGTTGGCATCGTCGCCGCCGCTCGGCGGCGGCTCAGGCGGGCGCATCGCCGCGAATCGCGCCAGGGCAACGCCCAGTCCGTCCATGCCGCGATGCTATCACGCGGTCCGCCCCGGCGGCGTAAGCGCCCTTACTTTCCGGCCGGCGCGACGACGATGCGAACGAAGTCCTGCGGGCGGATCCACTTCGCCATCGCCGCCCGAACGGTCGCCGGCGTCGCCGCCAGCTGGGCAGCGGCCTCGATCCGATCCTCGTCCAGCGGGCGGTCGGTCAAGGCGTACGAGAGCAGCTGACCGGCCAGGCCGTCATACGACTCCCGCGCGATCGGAATCTCCCCCAGGACCAGCGCTTTCGCCCGGGTGAGGCGGTCGACGGCGAGCGGCTTGCGCTGCAGCGAGGAGAGATCGTCGACCACCAGTCGCGCGGCGCGCGCGACGTTCTTCGGATCGGCCCCGTACGTCACCGAGAACGTGCTGCGATTGCGTCCGGGCGAGAAGCTCGAACCGACGGAGTACACGTAGCCGTGCAGCTCGCGCAGGTCGTGGAACAGCAGCGAGGCGTAGAATCCTCCGCTCAGCACGGTGTTCGCGAGCTGCAGCACGGGATAGTCCGCATCCTTGTAGGAGAGCGGCAGCGTCTCGCTCAGCGTCACCGACGATTGGACGCGCCCGGTCGCCGGGATCGTCACCGACGCCGCCTTGTTCGGCGGGACCGGAGGCGGGAAGACGTCGGGCCGTGGACCGTCGGCCTTCCACGCGCCGAACGATTTTTCGATCGCGGCGCGTGCGTGCTCCGGCGTGACGTTGCCGACGACGACGATGGTGGTGAGATCCGGCCGGTACGCCGAGGCATAGAACGACTTCACGTCGTCGAGCATGACGGTGGCCGCGGTCTGCGGCGTGGCGCTGCGCCGCGACGGGTCGCCGGCCGGGTAGAGCGCATCCGCGAGTGCGCGCCCGGCCTTGTAGTCGGGGCTCTTCACCGTACCGGTCAGCGAACCGACCGTCTGCTGCTTCACGATGTCGAACGCCGGTTGCGGAAAAGCCGGATGGAGCTCGTCGTCGGCGAGCAGCTCGACACCGCGATCGAAGTCCTTCGAAAGGGCGTCCAGCCCGAAGGTACGGCCCGCGCTGACGCTCGCCGCGATCTTGTCGAGCTCCGTCTGGTACGCGATGCGATCGTACGTCTGCGTGCCGTACTGGAACAGCCCGTCGACCATCGACGCGATGCCCTCCTTGCCCGCCGGCTCTTGGACGCCGGCGTTGTTCAGGATCTCGCCGCGAACGAGCGCGGTCTGCGAGATCGTCGACGGCACGACGATCAACTTGAGCCCGTTGGGCAGCGTCTGCACGGTCGGCTTCACCGTCGACTCAGGGACGTGCAGATTCGTCAGGATGTGCTGGGCGAACGCGGGCAGGCCGGTGTGCTCGGTCGGGATGACCGTGTTGTCCTCGCCCTGCCGTCCGCCGAACGCCGATCCGGCCGCTTCTTTCGGCGTCGAGATCGCGACCGTCGCGGTATTCTGGGCGTAGTACGTGCGCAGCACGCGGTTGACGTCGTCGACGGTCACGCCCTCGAGCCCGGCCAGCTCTTCGTCCGGCGTGCGGTGCTCGACCGCGAGCGTCTGGCTCCACGTCGTCGCGAGCCCCAAGATCGAGTTGCGCGCGAACTGCGCCTGCGCCACCTCACGCTGCTTCGCGACCGCGACCAGCTCGGGCGGCAAACCGCTCTTCTTGTAGGCCTCGATGACGGCTTTCACATCGCTCACGGCGGTCTCGCCGGTCGTCGTCACCGGGACCTCTGACCCGACCAGCGTCATCCCCGCTTTCGGGTACGTCACCGACTGCGCGAACGTCCCCAGTGCCTTGCCGGTCGCCTGCAACTCGTAAAGTGCGCCGCGCTGGCTGTTGAGCACGTCGTTGAGGATTTGCGAGGCGAAGTAGTCCTTGTCCGCATAGCCGGGGACGCGGTACGCGATGAAGCCGAGCGTGATCGGGTCCGAGCTGTTGTCGTGCAGCGTGAGCGCCGTGAGCGGCTGCAGGTGCACCGGGCGCCGGACCGGCAGCTTCGCCGCCGGGATGTTCCCGAACAGCGCCTTCACCTTCGCGATCGTCGCCTGCGGATCGACGTTGCCGGCGATCACGTAGATCGCGTTGTTCGGATGGTACCAGCGGTCGTAGAACGCCTTGAGATCCTTGGCCTGGATTCGCTTGAAGCTCGGCACCGTACCGAGCCCGAAATCGGCGTACGGCGTTCCGGCGAAGACGTGCTCGACCGCTTTCGCGAACAACCGGAACGTCGCGCTGGAATTGTCACTCGTCACTTCCTGCGTGATCGCGCCCCGTTCCTGATCCCACAGCTTCTGCGAGTCCAGCACGCCCGTCGCGCGCGACCGCTCGAGGTTCAGCGCGACGTCGAGATACTGCGAGGGCATCTCGAAGAAGTACTGCGTCATCTCGTTCTGCGTGTCGGCGTTGAAGGTGCCGCCGGTGATCGCGGTCGTGTCGGCGAACTGCGACGCCGTGAGCGTCTTGCTGCCGCGGAACAGCATGTGCTCCTGGGCGTGCGCGATCCCCGTGATCGCCTCTTCGTCGGACCCGGTGAGATAGTTCATCCACGTCGAGACGACCGGCGCCAGCGTATCGCGCAAGACGACGACTTGCAGCCCGTTCGGCAGCGTAGCACGCGTGACGTCGACGGCGCGCGCGGCGGCTGCGGAAGGCGCTTGCGCCCGAGTCGGGGCGACCGGGACGGCGAGAAAAGCCGCGGCGAGCGCGGCGGCGAGGAGACGGCGGGGACCCATGACGGCTGCTTCCGACGGGCCGGGGCCGACACCTCGGCGAACGACCGAGCCCGTGCCCGACCCCGTCCTGCGCGTGGAACGCGAGGGAGCGCGTGCCCGCGTCGTGCTGGCCCGCCCCGGCGTCCGCAACGCCTTCAACGCCGAGCTGATCGCTCGGCTCCGCGACGCGTTCGTGGCGCTCGGCACCGACGCATCGGTGCGCGTCGTCGTGCTCGAGGGCCAGGGCAAGACGTTTTGCGGAGGCGCCGACATCAACTGGATGCGCGGTGCGCTCGAGCTCGGCGAGGACGAGAACGTGCGCGACGCCGAGGCGATGTCGGACATGTTCCGCGCGATCGACCGTTGTCCCAAGCCGGTCATCGTCCGGGTCCAGGGCGCGGCGATCGCCGGCGGCGCCGGACTCTGCGCGGTCGCCGACGCCGTCGTCGCCGAAGATACCGCGACGTTCGGTTTCACCGAGACGAAGCTTGGGATCATCCCCGCCGTGATCGCGCCGTTCGTCCTCGCCAAGATCGGCGTCTCGCACGCGCGCCGCTTCTTCCTGACCGGCGAGCGGTTCGATGCGCAGCGCGCGCAGTCGATCGGGCTGGTGCACGAGGTCGTACACGGGGACGCCCTCGACGGCACCGTCGGCGCGATCGCCGACGAGTTCGACACCGCGGGTCCCGAGGCGATCGCGGCGGCGAAGGCGCTGATCGCCGCCGTGCGCGCGGCGTCCTACGAGGAGTCGCGTGCGATCACGGCGCTCTCGATCGCGCGCCGGCGCGTCACTCCCGAGGCGCAGGAAGGACTGCGCGCGTTCCTCGAGCGGCGCACCGCGAGCTGGATCGTCCGATGATCCGCCGGCTGCTGATCGCGAACCGCGGCGAGATTGCGATCCGCGTCGCGCGCGGCGCGCGCGAGCTCGGCGTCTCGCCGGTCGGCGTGTACTCCGACGCCGACGAACACGCGCTCTTCCGCGAGGCGATGGACGCGTCGCTGCGCATCGGCCCGGGACCGGCGAGCGAGTCGTACCTCGACGGCAACAAGATCGTTGCGGCAGCGAAGACGCTCGGCGCGGACGCGATCCACCCGGGCTACGGGTTCCTGAGCGAACGGGCGGCATTCGCCCGGCTCGTGGTCGAGAGCGGGCTGATCTTCGTGGGCCCGACGCCCGACGCGATCGCTGCGATGGGCTCGAAGATCGAAGCGAAGCGACGGGTGCGCGCGTCCGGCGTCCCGGTCGTCCCCGGCTATGACGGCGAGGACCAGAGCGATCGGTCGTTGCGCACCGAAGCGCAGCGGATCGGTACGCCGCTGCTGATCAAAGCCAGCGCCGGCGGCGGCGGACGCGGGATGCGCGTCGTCGACGATCTCGCGCGCTTCGGCGAAGCGCTCGCGAGCGCGCGGCGCGAAGCGAAGGGCGCGTTCGGCGACGACACGGTCCTGCTCGAACGCTACCTGCGCCGGCCGCGCCACATCGAGTTCCAGATCCTCGCCGACACGCACGGGACGACGCTCCACCTCGGCGAGCGCGAGTGCTCGATCCAGCGCCGGCACCAGAAGGTGATCGAAGAAGCGCCGAGCGTCGCGCTCGATCCGGCGCTGCGCGCGCGCATGGGCGAGGCCGCGGTCGCTGCGGCACGCAGCGTCGGCTACACCAACGCCGGGACGGTCGAGTTCATGCTCGACGAGGACGGTGCGTTCTACTTCCTCGAGATGAACGCGCGCCTGCAGGTCGAGCACCCGGTCACCGAGCTGGTGTACGGCGTCGATCTCGTCCACGAGCAGTTGCGCGTCGCGAACGGCGAGCCGCTGCGACTCGCGCAGGAGCAGCTCGTCCCGCGCGGGTGGGCGATCGAAGCGCGGCTCAACGCGGAGGATCCGGCGCACGACTTTCTGCCGCAGTCCGGGACGCTCGCCGCGTTCGACGTCCCGCGCACGCCGGGCGTTCGCCTCGATGCCGGCTTCCGCGCCGGCGACGAGGTGCCGGTCTACTACGACTCGATGCTGGCGAAGATCATCGTGTGGGGCGCCGACCGCGCCGCCGCGATCGCGCGGCTCGATGCGACGCTGCGCGAGACGAGGGTCGCGGGGCTCGCGACGAACCTGCCGCTGCTGCGCGCGATCGTCGCCGACGACGCCTATCGCGCCGGCAACACGACGACGCGCTACCTCGACGAGCGGATGCCGCTCTTCCGGCTCGGCGAACCGCACGCGGACGATGCGACGAAACGCCGGGTGGCGGCGGCGCTGCTCGCTCGGGACGGCACGTGGCGGCTGGCCGAGGTCGGAATCCCGGTCGCGTTCCGGGTCGACGGTACGACGGTGCATGCGGAGGCGAGCGGCGACGGGAACCGGTACCGGCTGAGCGGCGACCTGAGCGGCACGGTCGAGCCGGATGCGCGCGACGCCACGTACGACGCGGCCGGCGGCACGGTCCTCGTCGACGGCCGCACCGTTCGCTGGCTGCTGCCGGAGTCGCCCAGTGCGGACGCGGAACAATCGGCACACGCTACGGGCTCGGGTGTCGTGACCGCCCCGATGCCGGGGAAGATCGTCAGCGTGAACGTCGAGGCCGGAGCGTCGGTCGAGCAGCGAGCGCTGCTGGTCGTGCTCGAAGCGATGAAGATGGAGCACCGCATCGAAGCGCCGGTCGCCGGCACCGTCAAGGACGTGCGCGTGACGCCCGGCCAGCTCGTCACCGCCGGCGCGACGCTGGTGACGATCGGCGCACCTTGACGCCGAACCCCCAACCAACATGCGAGTGATTCTGATCCCCGGCTGGAACGAGCAGTCGAAGCTGATGCGGACGTTCGCCGATGGGCGCAACGGCAAGGACGGCCTGGCGGCGTTCGGCTACGACTGCACGATCTTCCCCGACGGGGACGAGCCCCTACGGGAGCGCATCGACCGCTTCGGCACGTTCCTGGACCGGCTGCATGCGCGTGAGCCGAGCGCCTTTCCGGTCGCGACGGTCGGCTACAGTGCCGGCGCGCTGATCAATCGCGGCTTTCTGCGCGCATATCCGCACCGCGCGAACGAGATCGCGGCGACGGTGCAGATCGCGGCACCGAACGCGGGGCTCGTCACGAACTATGCCGTCGGGACGCTGCGCCTTGCTCGAACACCGGTGCACGTGCTCGCCGACATGGACGTCGCGGCACCGTTCATGACCTGGCTCAACGGGGCCTCGGGATACTGGGTCACCGATCCGGACAACCCGAAAAAGAAGCGCTGGAAGCTCGCGGGCGAACCGTGGGTGATGCCGGAGGGGCATCCGTTCCTGCACGTCGTCGGCCGGATGCCGAAGTACGATCTCCAGAGCGACGGCGTGGTGATGATCGAGTCGGCGACGATGGACGGCGCGATGCCGGTCGAAAGCATCGACCAGGACGAAGCGAACCATCTGAACCTCGGCGCCGCATCGAACTTCTTCGCGACGATCTTCCGGCAATTCAAACACGACGACGCGGTGTGGCCGCAGGTCGTCGAGCTGATCGCCCGCTTTCTGCGAAAGGAACACCTTGCATGAACCACCCGCTCGATTCGGCGCCGAAGCGCGTGACGATTTGCGAGGTCGGCCCCCGTGACGGCCTGCAGAACGAGGCCGTCCCTATTTCGACCGAGGACAAAATCCGCTTCTGCGATCTGCTCTCGGACGCGGGGGTGCCGATCCTCGAAGCGACGTCGTTCGTCAGTCCGAAGCACGTGCCGCAGATGGCCGACGCCGGCGAGGTGTTCCGCCGCATCCGCAAGGACGCCGGCCGCACCTACCTGGTGCTCGTCCCGAACGAACGCGGGCTCGACCGCGCGATGGAAGCGGGCGTTCGCGCGATCGCGGTGTTCACCGCGGCGTCGGAGGCGTTCGCGAAGGCGAACATCCGCATGTCGATCGACCAGTCGGTGGACACGTTCGCTAACGTCGTCAAGCGTGCGAAGGCCGACGGAATGTGGGTGCGCGGCGCGCTCTCGACCGCGTTCGGCTGCCCATTCCAGGGCGACGTGCCGGTCACGGACGTCGTGCGCGTCTGCAAGCGGCTGCTCGACCTCGGCGTCGACGAGCTCAGCGTCGCCGACACGATCGGTGTCGGGACACCGAACCAAGTGTTCGACATCGTCGACGCCCTGCGCGCGGTGGTTCCACCCGAGAAACTCGGCTTGCACTTCCACGACACGCGCGGGACAGCACTGGCGAACACGCTGGCCGCGCTCGAATGCGGCGTGCGGATTTACGACACGTCGGCGGGCGGGCTCGGCGGCTGCCCGTTCGCACCCGGCGCGACCGGCAACTGCGCGACCGAAGACCTCGTCTACTTGCTGCACGGGATGGGGATCGAGACCGGGATCGATCTAGCCAAGCTGCGCGCCGCCTCGCGCTTCATCGCCGGCAAGCTCGGCCGCCCGCTCGCCTCACGCGCCTACACCGCCCTCGAAGCCGCCGACACCCGCACGTCGCGACTCGCCGCGGTTCGGTAGGACCGGACGATGCGCATCGCGATCCGAACCGGCATGTTGTACGATGGAACCGACGCGCCGCCGCGCTCGAACGTCACGCTCGTCGTCGACGACGGACGGATCGCCGAGATCGCCGGAAACGCGGAGCGTGCTGTCGCCGATCGCACGTACGAGGCCGCCTCGGTCGTGCCCGGGTTGATCAACTGCCACGTGCATCTCGAGGTCAACGGCGAACCCGACATCCAGACGTTCTACCTGATCCGGACGCCGACCGAACGCACGCTGGACGCAGCGCGCCACGCGCGCCTCGCGCTCGAAGCAGGCGTCACGACCGTGCGCGACCTGGGTGGCTCGGAGTCCAACGCGATCGCCCTGCGCGACGCCGTCGCGCGCGGCGAACACCCCGGACCGACGATCGTCGCGGCCGGCCGCGCGATCTGCATGACCGGTGGCCACGGATTCTTTCTCGGCCGCGAGGCCGACGGCCCGTGGGACGTGCGAAAGGCGGTGCGCGAGCAGCGCAAGGCGGGCGCGACCTGCATCAAGCTGGTCGCGACCGGCGGCGTGCTGACCAAAGGTGCGGTCCCCGGACAGGATCAGCTCGGCGAAGAGGAGATGCGCGCCGCGATCGTCGAGGCCGCGACGCACGGGATGCGCGTCGCGGCGCACGCGATCGGCACGAGCGGGATCAAGAACGCGCTCCGCGCCGGCGTCACCTCGGTCGAGCACGGCCACCTCCTCGACGACGAAGCGATCGAGTTGTTCCAGTCGCGCGACGCATACCTCGTGCCGACGCTCGCCGCGGTGTGGCGCATCTACGAGAACATCGCCGGCGGCGCGCAGCCCGAGTACGTCGTCCGCAAAGCGACGGAGATCTACCAGCACGCCGGCGAGAACATTCGCAAAGCCTACCGCGCCGGCGTGAAGATCGCCGGCGGCTCCGACGCCGGCACGCCGTACAACCGTCACGAAGACTACGCGTACGAGGTCGAATTGATGTCGACGGTGCTCGGTATGTCGCCGCAACAGGCGCTCACCGCGGCGACCGCGACCGCGGCGCAGCTCATCGGGGTCGACGCCGGCGTGCTCGCGGTGGGCCGTCCGGCCGACCTCCTCCTCCTCGCCGGCGACGCCGGCAGCGACGTCCGCGCGCTGCGCGAACCGCGCGTCGTCGTCAAAGGCGGCGCGATCGCGCACGAACGCCCGTGACGAACTAAGCGCGTGCCCGATCTGCGCGGCCTTCGGGTCGCGGTTCTCGGCGCGATCTCGTGGCCGACGCCGCCGCCCGGCTACGGGCCGTGGGAGCAGGTCGCCTACAACATCGCACGCGGCCTGGTGTCGCGCGGCCTCGACGTGACGCTCTTCGCGACCGCGAACTCATCGAGCCCCGGCAAGCTCGCGGCGGTGGTCCCGGCCGGGTTGAACGAAGATCCCGCGCTCAACGGCGACGTGTGGAGCGAGCTGCACGTCGCGTCGTGCTTCGCCCGAGCACGCGAGTTCGACCTGATCCACAACAACTTCGATTGGAAGCCGCTGCTGTACGGGCTGGCGACGACGGCGCCGCCGCTGATCACCACGGTGCACGGCTTCTCCTCGCCCCAGATCTTGGGCGCGTACTACGCCGCTGCGGCGCGGTCGTTCTACTGTTCGATCAGCGACGCCGACCGCGACCCCGGCTTAGCCTATCTCGCGACGACGTACAACGGGATCGACCCGGCCGAGTGGACCTTTCGCGAAGCGGCCGGCGACTATCTGCTCTTCTTCGCGCGCTTCCACCCGGAGAAGGGCGCGCACCTCGCGATCGAGATCGCGAAGCGCGCGGGCGTGCGGCTGAAGCTGGCCGGGATCCCGCACGACGAACCCTACTTTCACGAGCTGATCGAGCCGCACATCGACGGCGATGCGGTACAGTTCCTCGGCCACGTCACGGGCCCGGCACGCGACGAGCTGGTCGGCGGTGCGCTGGCGCTCGTGCACATGACGACGCGGCCCGAACGCTTTGGGCTGACGCTGATCGAAGCGATGGCCTGCGGCACGCCCGTGCTCGGCGCTCGGATGGGCTCGATCCCGGAGATCGTGGTCGACGGCGTGACCGGCTATCTCTGCGACGACCTCGCCGCCGCGGTCGCGCAGGTGCCGCGGCTCGCGGCATTGTCCCGCCGCGCGTGCCGCGAACACGTGGAGTCGAACTTCTCGCTCGATCGCATGGTCGACCGATACCTTGGTGCGTACGCCGATGCGCTGCAGCTCGGCACACCGCCGCCGCCGAGCGCGGAGCACATGCGCTGGCGCCGTCACGACTGGTGGGACCGGCCGATGGCGTTCACCGACATCCCGCCGCGGCCGCACGCAGCGCTCGAACGGATTCAGTTCCCGTAGGGCGAGCGTCCGTCAGTGCGCGGGCGTGGCTCCCGGGAAGGGACCGAGCTTTGCGAGCTCCACGTCGATCGCAGCGACGATCTCTTTCGCCGAGTTTCGGTATCTCGAAGGCTGGCGGCCGTTTGCGGAGCCGCCGCGGTCGGCGCCGACCCGCGATCCCAAGTCTCCCATGTCTCGCGGAGCCGAGGCGTTGTGCGGAGTCTCCGTCTCTGAATCTACGGTGAATTTACAAAGATCGGAACTGCACCTACACGATGAGCGGCAACGAAGACACCGGTACACGACTTTCCGGGTGAGGAGCTCGTAAGGCGAACGAAAGCACTGCACGGGCATGGCTTCCGCCATCATGACGTCTCGTGACATTCAGGTCGTGTGTCAGCGACCGAACGATAAAGAGCCCGCGGCCGCCTTCGCTCAGCACGTCGATTGGCGGTCGCGCGCTATAGGTAAAGCCAGGACCCCGATCAAGCGCATGAAGAACGGGCGCATCACCACTGATATCGAGGGCAAACTCCACGTCGTCACTGCCGTACCGAATGACATTGCTGAGAAGCTCGCTGAAAACGAGCTCGGAGACATTCATCTCCGCTTCCCTTGCTCCGTATTGGTGCAGCACCCGAACGATGCCTTGCCGCGCTTCGGCAGCGGCGCTCGAATCTCGCACTGCAAAAGCCCAGCGAGCGTCTCGCTCTAGCAAGCCGACCGGGCGCGTCACCGAAACCGCCGCGCTTTCGATGCGAATCGATAGAATTGCAACGTCGTCCAGCACTTCGTCCAGGACATGATCGCTTATGACCGCTGCTGGATTCTCAGCGTTCCATACTTCTGCGCTTTGTAGCGCCTGCCGCACCTTCTGCTCCCCGACCTCAATATCGCGCGTCGCTTCTATCAGCCCATCGGTGTAGAGTACGATCAACGATGAATCGTCCAGGATGATCGCGTGCGAAGTCTCCGATGCGTACGCGTATATCGAGCGGAGGCCGAGCGGCAACCCACTGGCGCCAAGTGTGGTAATGTCACCGGCCGCCGACCGTAGCAGCGGTGGTGGATGGCCGGCCGACGCATACGTAAGGATGAGAGTGATCGGATCAAGGATACCGACGAAGGCCGTTACAATGCCATCGGGTTGTTCCGAACGTAATGCACGGTCGGCCGCATCGAGAATCTCGCTTGGTTCGGCAAGAATTTGAGCTGCTCCGCGAAGGGCTTGACGAACGGCGCCCATCGTGACCGCGGCTAAAAGACCGTTTCCCATAACATCCCCAACGGAGAGAACGATTCGTCCGTCAGTGAGACGGAAGGCATCGTACCAGTCGCCGCCGACGAGCGCTTCTGCTTTTGCAGCCCGGTAAATTGCCCTGAACTGTATCCCAGGAACGATCGGCATCCGGCTGGGGAGTGCAGCTTCCTGAAATGCTGCGGACGCGCGATGCTCGCGCTCGAGCTCCCGCTTGAGATACTCCTGCGCCATATTTGTTCGCGCTAGCTCGGCGACGGCTTCTTTCCGGGCAACGTCATCGCGTTCGGTCGTGCGCTCCGCCAGACGTTGTTCGAGTTCCGCGTTCGTGCGCGCAAGTTCGGCGATGGCGTCGTCTCGGGCAACGTCATCGCGTTCGATCGTCCGCTCCGCCAGACGTTCCTTGAGTTCCGCATTGGTTCGCGCAAGCTCGGCGAGAGCTTCGTCCCGAGCAACGACATCGCGTTCGATCGTCCGCTCGGCCAGACGCTGCTTGAGCTCCGCATTCGTTCGCGCAAGCTCGGCGAGAGCTTCGTCCCGGGCGACGTCGTCGCGCTCGATCGTCCGCTCGGCCAGACGTTGTTCGAGTTCCGCGTTCGTGCGCGCAAGTTCGGCGATGGC
>OCZT010002029.1_pt1 | contig 20966 bp, 19 predicted proteins | sample 1539031 | NCBI WGS metagenome assembly OCZT01 (sample SAMEA3539308, study PRJEB22396) | soil metagenome | biome: tundra; feature: field; material: soil | place: USA | collected 2010-05 | depth 0.15 m | reverse complement strand
CCGATCTGATCGCCGCCGCCCACATCGGCGGGCGGCGCAGGCGCCGCGTCGCGGGTGCCGGCGCCGTGTCCGGGCTCAGCCACGGAAACCCCTCCGGCGGTGGTGGCGGCGGGGGCGGCGGATCGCCGATCAGATGTGGCGGCGGTGTGGGGGGCGTCTGCATCCGGTGCGCAGACGATAGCTGAGGCGGTCCATTCCCACGTTGGGCCTGGTTGTCCGCCCTTCCGGCACCAGCGGCGGGCGGAGGGGTACCCTGCCGCCTCGATGGTGGTCCTCGACGGCGCCGCGCTGAGCATCGACGACGTCGTCGCGGTTGCCCGCGGCGGCGCCAGCGTGGAGGTGTCCGCGGCGGCCCGGGCGCGGATGGCCCCCTCCCGGGCCGTCGTCGAGGCTCTCGACAGGACGGACAGCATTGCCTACGGCGTGACCACCGGCTTCGGCGCCCTCGCCGACAGGGCGGTGGCACCCGCGGACCGGGCCGCGCTCCAGCGCCGAGTCGTGATCAGCCATGCGGCCGGCATGGGCGCGCCGCTGGATGCCGAGGTGGTCCGCGGCATGCTGCTGCTCCGTGCTCGCACCCTCTGCGCAGGCTATTCCGGGGTGCGACCGCTTCTCCCCGAGGCGATCGCCGCCCTGCTCAACAGTGGCCTCGTGCCGTGGGTGCCCGAACACGGCTCGCTGGGCGCGTCCGGCGACCTCGCCCCCCTCGCCCACGCCACCGCCTGCCTGCTCGGCGAGGGGTGGACGTGGGACGGCACGGCCCGACGCCCGGCGGCGGAGGCGATCGCCGAGAGGGGTCTCGTTGCCATCACCGTCGGACCCCGCGAGGGTCTGGCCCTGATCAACGGGACGGACGGGATGAGCTCCGTGCTCAGCCTCGCCGTCACCGACCTCGCCGCCCTTCTCACCGCCGCCGACGTCATCGCCGCCATGAGCATCGAGGCGCTGCTCGGCACCACTCGCGCCTTCGCCGAGAACGCGGTGGCTCTCCGACCCGCCCCCGGCCAGGCGGAGAGCGCGGCCAACCTGCGGGCCCTTCTCGCGGGCAGCACCGTCGTCGCCTCTCATCGCGAATCCCATCACGCCGTGCAGGATCCCTATTCGCTGCGCTGCACCCCACAGGTTCACGGTGCCGCCCGCGATGTCCACGGCTTCGCCCGGGAGTGTGTCGAGCGCGAGTTGCGCGCCGTGGTCGACAACCCCATGGTGCTCGATGGGGAGATGGTCAGCGGCGGCAACTTCCACGGCCAGGCGCTCGCCTACGCCGCTGACATGCTCGCGTCCGTCTGCGCCGACGTGGCCTCGATCAGCGAGCGCCGTCTCGACCGCCTCCTCGACCCGGCCCGGTCGCGGGGACTGCCCGCCTTCCTCACCGCCAACCCCGGCCTCAACAGCGGGTTGATGATCGCCCAGTACACCGCGGCGGCCATGGTCGTCGAGCTGCGTGCCGCAGCCACCCCGCTCGCGGTGCAGAGCATGTCGACCAGCGCCGGCCAGGAGGACCACGTGTCGATGGGGTTCAGCGCCGCGCTGCGCACGCGCCGAAGCGTCGCGCTGCTGCGACGGGTGCTTTCCGCAGAGCTTCTCGCCTCCGCGCAGGCACTTGAGCTGCGGGCGCCTCTTCGACCGGGGCCGGCCACGGCGGCGATCGTCGCGTCGGTGCGCACGCGCATCCCTCATCTCGATGACGACCGCGTCCTCGCCGGCGACCTGGCCGAGGGCGAGGAGTGGCTCAGATCCTCTCAGTGGCGAGGCGCCCTGGCCACCGCGGGAGTCACGCTGGCCTGAACTGGCGACGTCACAACGACGGCGTGATTGTTGCAACGCTGCTGCCCGGATGCACATGGCTCGTGCCGGTTCGATGGAGTTAACCCTCGCACCGCCTGAGGCCCTCTCCACGTCGTTGACGTAGGATCGGCCGGTGCCCAGACCGATGACCTCCGCGCGGCCGGGTCTCGGACACCGCGGGTGAGCAGCGGCGCCCGGCCGGTCCGCTCCCCCCGGGGGTCGGAGATCAGCTGTCGCAGCTGGCAGACGGAGGCCGTGCTGCGCTGCCTGATGAACAACCTCGACCCCGAGGTGGCCGAGGACCCCGACAACCTGGTCGTCTACGGCGGCAGCGGCCGCGCCGCGCGCAGCTGGGAGTGCTTCGACGCCATCGTCGCCACGCTCCGCGACCTCGCGGACGACGAGACCCTGCTCGTGCAGAGCGGCAAGCCGGTCGGTGTGGCGCGCACCCACGAGATGGCGCCGCGGGTGCTCATCGCCAATTCCCTGCTGGTCCCGGAGTGGGCGACGTGGGAACAGTTCTGGGAGCTCGAGGCCGCCGGCCTGACCATGTACGGCCAGATGACCGCGGGTTCGTGGATCTACATCGGCACGCAGGGGATCCTCCAGGGGACCTACGAGACCTTCGCGGCGGTGGCGCGGCGCCGGTTCGGGGGCACGCTCCGCGGTCGACTGGTCGTGACGGCCGGGCTCGGCGGCATGGGTGGGGCGCAACCACTGGCCGTCACCATGAACGACGGGGTGGCGCTCTGCGTCGACGTCGACGCGCAGCGGGTGCGCCGCCGCGTGGAGAGTCGGTATCTCGATGAGATCGCCGACAACCTCGACGACGCGATGCGTCGTTGCGACCTGGCCCGCGAGGAGGGCCGCGCGCTCTCTGTCGGCGTGGTCGCCAATGCCGCCGAGGCGCTGCCGGCTCTGCTCGACGCCGGCGTCGCCGTCGACGTTGTCACCGACCAGACCAGTGCGCACGATCCGCTCAGCTACGTGCCCGCGGGACTCTCCCTGGACGAGGCGGCGGCCCTGCGCGACCGCGATCGCGAGGGCTATATCCGGGCGTCGCGCGCCTCGATGGCGCGCCACTGCGCGGCCATGGTCGCCTACCAGCGGCGCGGTGCGGAGGTCTTCGACTACGGCAACTCGCTCCGCGCTGAGGCCGTCAAGGGCGGGTTCAAGGACGCGTTCGCCTATCCCGGTTTCGTCCCGGCGTACATCCGGCCGCAGTTCTGTGAGGGACGTGGTCCCTTTCGTTGGGTGGCGCTGAGCGGTGATCCCCACGACATCGCCGTGACCGACGCCGCCCTCCTGGAACTGTTTCCCGAGCAGGAATCGCTGCATCGCTGGCTCCGGCTGGCCGGTGAGCGCGTCGCCTTCCAGGGACTGCCCGCTCGGATCTGCTGGTTGGGCGCCGGCGAACGCGACCGCGCCGGCCTCCGATTCAACGAGCTGGTTCGCACCGGGGCAGTGCGCGCGCCGATCGTCATCGGTCGCGACCATCTCGACTCGGGCAGCGTTGCGTCGCCGTATCGGGAGACCGAGGCGATGCGAGACGGCAGCGACGCCATCGCCGACTGGCCCATCCTCAACGCCCTGCTCAACACCGCCAGCGGCGCCACCTGGGTCGCCGTGCATCACGGCGGCGGGGTCGGGATCGGCCGGTCCATCCATGCCGGAGCGCAGGTGGTCTGCGACGGCAGTGAGTTCGCCGATCGCCGGATCGCACTGGTGCTCCGCAACGACCCGGCCACGGGCGTCATGCGCCATGCCGACGCGGGCTACGAGGAGGCGATAGCCGCCGCTCGTGAGCGCGGCGTGCGAGTCCCCATGCTGCGCGAGGGCGCCTGAGAGCGCGGATGAACATGCGCGAATGGCTGGCGTCGGGAGGCGCCGCCGCCCCGGACATCGTGGTTGTCGGCGCGCCGATCTCGCGCGCGTCGATCAGCCCGTCGCAGGCCTGGTCCACCCCGCCGGCATTTCGCGAGGCGCTGGCACGATTCCCCACCTGGGACGCCTCGGTCGCCGCGGACATCACCGAGCTGTCGGTGCGCGACGACGGCGACGTTCAGGGCGACCGCGACGAAGCGGACGCCTCCGCCGCCCACGACCGCATCGAGGCGGCGGTCGCCGCCGCCGCCGCTGTCGCCGACTCGCTTGTCGTGGTCATCGGTGGCGACAACTCGCTGACCCGTCCGGCATTCCGTGGCGTCAGCGGTCCCGGCGGCGCCTGGGGACTCCTCACCCTCGACGCCCACCACGACTGCCGGCCGGTGACCGCCGGGTCAGCGAACGGTACGCCCGTCCGCGAGCTGATCGAGGCTGGACTGGCCGGGGATCGGGTCGCCCAGGTGGGTATCCACCCGCTCGGCAACGCCCGCGACCACGCCAAGTGGGCCGTGGACCAGGGCATCCATGTCTTTCCGGCCGGCGACGTGGGTAGTCGCGGGATGGACGCGGTGCTGACCGCCGCGCTTGCGGATCTGCGCCGCTGCGGTGCCGAGTACCTCTACGCCGACATCGACATCGACGTCGTCGATCGCGCCTTTGCTCCAGGATGTCCGGCGAGCCTACCCGGCGGGCTCCTCCCCGGCGACCTGATCAGCGCCGCGCGCCGGATCGGCCGCGATCCGCGGGTGCGCGCTGTCGACCTCTGCGAGGTGGACGCGATGGCGGACGTCGCCGGCATCACGGTGCGACTGATGGCCGCGGTGTTCACCGCGCTCTGCGCCGGCGTCGTGGAGCGCCGCCGCGAGACGACAACGCCGTGACCGCTTCGCGGATGCTGGTCGTGCACGGCATCGGTGCGCTGGTGACCTGCGACCCCGCCAGGAGCGACGCTCCGGGGGTTGTCAGCGACGCTGTGCTGATCTGCTCGGGAGAGTCGATCGTCTACGCGGGAACGCGCGTCGGCGCGCCGGTAACGGAGGCGTCCGCGGACGTCATCGAGATCGATGCGCGCGGAGCGGCGGTGATTCCCGGCTTCGTGGACGCCCACACCCACATCACCTGGCTCGGTGATCGTGGCGATGAGTACGCGCTGCGCGCATCGGGGATCGGATACGAGGAGATCGCGCGCCGCGGTGGCGGTATCCGCAGCACCGTGCGCGCCACCGCGGCCGGATCGGTGGAGGCGATTGCCGGCGCCGCGGCGGCGCGGGCGCGGCGCATGCTCGAGAGTGGCACAACGACGATCGAGGTGAAGAGCGGGTACGGGCTCGCCCACGATGCCGAGATGCGCCAGCTGGATGCGGCGCTGTCGCTGGCGCGGCGCACGGACCTGCCCGACGTGATCGCCACGTACCTGCCCCTGCACGCCGCTCCCGATGGCGATCGTGCCGGCTTCATCACCGGGATCTGTGAGCAGGGGGTCGTCGAGGCGTCGACCCGCGCGCGTTTCTGCGACGTGTTCTGCGAAACCGGCGCGTACACCGTGGAGGAATGCGAGCGCGTGCTCACCGCCGCCGAGCGCGTCGGGCTGCGCGCCAAGGTGCATGCCGAGCAACGCACCCACAGCGGCGCTGCCCAGCTGGCCGCCCGGATGCGGGCCGTCAGCGCCGACCACCTCGAGCACGCCGCGGACGAGGATCTCCGCGCCCTCGCGGCGGCCGGTGTCACCGGCGTCATTCTCCCGGGTGCCGCGCTGGTGCTCGGCGGTCCTCCTCCACCGGGTCGCAGGCTGCTGGAGGCCGGGGCGGACGTCGCCATCGCCACCGACTGCAACCCCGGCACGTGCTACAGCGAGTCGATGTCGCTGATGATCTCGCTCGCGGTCGCCACCGCCGGCCTCACCCCGGCACAGGCGCTGGTGGCCGCCACCTCGGGTGGGGCCCGCGCCCTTGGGCTTGGCGACCGCGGCATCCTCCGCGCCGGCATGCGCGCCGACGCGACCATTCTCGCGACCCCCTCGTGGATCGATGTCGCCTACCACCTCGGCGCCGATCCCGTCGCGACGGTGATCCGAGCCGGGCTGATCGCCGCGGAACGGCACCGGTGATCACCCGCGCTCGCGCCTGGCGGCGTAGGGTGAGCCCATGATCACCGGCACCGCGACGATGCCGCGACTCTGCGGGGCAGGCCTCGAGGTTCCCCTGGCGGACGGCACCATGGCGCGCTATGTGAACCTCGATTGCGCGGCCAGCACGCCGGCCCTCGAGGCGGTGGTGACAGCGGTCAACGATGCGCTGCCGTGGTACAGCAGCGTCCACCGCGGTGCGGGCCACCTCTCTCAGGTCTCCACGCGCATGTACGAGGCGGCGCGGCAGGCGGTGGCGTCATTCGTCGGCGCCCGCGACGCTGACTCGGTCGTCTTCGTGCGCAACACCACGGATGCGATCAATCACCTCGCCGCCTGCCTGCGGATCCCGGACGGTTCGAGCGTCCTGACCACCGAGATCGAGCACCACGCCAACCTGCTGCCGTGGCGCCGCCTCGGGCCGGTCGAGCACCTGCCGCCCCCAGCCTCACCGGCCGCTCTGCTCGAGTCCATGGAGGCCGCGCTCGGTGCGGCGAGCGGCCGCGTCGCCGTCGTCGCCGTGACCGGCGCGAGCAATGTAACCGGGGAGGTGATGCCGGTCGCCGCGATGGCGCGGCTCGCCCACGCACACGGGGCGATCATCAGTGTCGATGCCGCCCAGCTGGCCCCGCACCGCACCATCGACATGGCCGCAATGGACGTCGATTGCCTCGCGCTCAGCGGACACAAGATGTACGCGCCGTTCGGTGCCGGAGCGCTCGTGCTCCGCACCGAACTGGTGAATGACGCAACACCGCTGTTGGCCGGCGGCGGGGCTGTCGACTTCGTCACCGTCGACGACGTGCTCTGGACCGCCATGCCGGACCGGCTCGAGGCGGGCAGCCCCAATGTCCTCGGCGCCATCGCGCTCGGCGTCGCCGCCACCACGCTGTCCGCTGCCGGGATGGACCGCATCGCCGAGCACGAGCGCGAGCTGCTGGAGCGGGTCGAGGCCGGGCTTGCCGCGCTTCCGCGCGTGCACCGACTGCGCCTCTGGGACGGGCCCGGCGTCGACCGCCTCGGGGTGGTGACATTCACGATCGAGGGGATGCACCACGCCCTCGTGGCCGCGGCGCTGAGCGCCGAGCACGGCATCGGCGTTCGCCACGGGTGCTTCTGCGCCCATCCCTACATCATCCATCTCCTCGGCATCGACGCCGTCGCCGCCGACTCGGTGCGCAGCTCGCTGCGGCGCGGCGAACGCGCGGGCATCCCTGGTGCGGTCCGGGCATCGTTTGGGATCGGCACGACCGAGGCGGACGTGGACGCTCTTGTGAGCGCGGTCGCGGGGCTCATCGAGCGCGGGCCGCGCCTCGCGTACGTCCAGGACGAGCACACCGGCGACTTCGCACCGGCTGAGGATGCCCGCCGCTGGCCGCGACTCGCGGGACTGCCCCCATTGGAGACGGCCGGTCACTCGACCGGTTGCGGACAGTTCTGACAGGAAGACGGGTCTGATCGCCACCGCGCCACCGGGAAGCCTGCCACCGGCGGCATCCCTGGGGCGGCGCGCCGGGGCCGCGCTCATCGACCTCGCGGTGATATTCGGTGGCGAGATCGCTGCGCTGGTGGTGGGCGGCATTCTCTTCCAGGCCACCGGCGTCACCGCTGCCGACCTCGCCGCGGGCCACATCTCCGTGCCCACCGCCATCGCTCGCGCGCTCACTCAATCGGCGACCTACCTGGGCCCGATCGCGTACCTGTACCTCGGCTGGCGGCGCGGTGGAACCGTGGGCACGCGTGCGGTGCACTGCCGGCTGCGCTCCGCCGATGCGCTCACGCCGCCATCGTCGACGCAGGTGATCCTGCGCCTCTGTGGGCTGTGGTTCTCGATCGTCTGCGTGGGGATCGGCTTGATCTGGGGAGCGACTCGCCGCGACCGCCGCGGGTGGTCTGACCTGTTCGCGGGAACGGTGGTGGTGCACGAACCCCCGTGGACGTCATGGCAGGTGGCACCGTGGAACCAGTATCAGGGGGGATGGAACGCTTCGCCGCAGAACGCGTGGCCGGCGCAGCCGTCGTTGGCCGCCTTCCCGTCCTGGCCTCCGACGCCGCCCCCTCTGCTGCCGCTTGGCGCGCCGCCACCGCCGCCGGTGGCGCCGCCTCCACCCTCGTGGCCGCCGGGGCAACCGCCGGCTTTCCCGCCCGCCGCCGCGCCGGCGTATGCGTGGTCACCGGCGCCTGTCGTGGCGGCAACGCCCGGCCCCGACAGCATCGCCAAGGTACCGTGGACGTGGACGGACGTCGTGCCCGTGGTTGTGCTCCTGCTGCCGATGTCGTTCGCCGTGGAATACGTGACCGTGGCGGTGCTCAAGTGGCTGATGTCCGGAGTCCCCCTGGAGACTCGCCGTCCCATTGAGGCGCTGGCCTCGGACATCACCGCCTACGGATCGCTGTTCCTCTTCGTGCTGCTCTTCGTGAGGGTGCGGCGTCACGCCAGCCTCGCTGCCCTCGGTCTGCGCCGCCCGCAGTGGCGATGGATGCTCGCTGCGCTCCCCTTCACCTTCCTTGCCATCCTGCTCGAGAGCATCAGCGGCCTGCTCAGTCAGAGCCTCTTCCCGCAGGCCCCCGCCAACCAGTGCGTGGCCATCCGCGACTCCTACTCGGGAGCGATCTGGCTCGCCATCATCGGCGTTGCGGTGATCGCGCCCTTTGTCGAGGAGGTGGTGTTCCGCGGCATGGTCTTCGGATGGTTGCGCGGCCGCACCCCGCTCGGCTGGGCGATCGTCATCTCCGCCGCTCTGTTCTCACTGGAGCACATCGGCTTCCTGCAACTCACGCTCTTCCTGCCGATCTTCACCAGCGGCCTCGTGCTCGGGGTGCTCTATCACCACGCACGCAGCATCTGGCCGACCGTGATGGTGCACGGGACCTTCAACCTCATCGCCACCCTGGTGCTCTTCAACTCCGTGTCCTGCTGAGCTCCCGGAGCTCAGCCCAGCTGGGGTCCGGTCAGTTCCCTGTTGCCGGGGCCGACAGCATCGCGGCGAGGTCGGCGACATCGGTGACCGGCCTGCTGCAGACGAAGTCCTCGCAGACGTACGCAGCCGGGCGGCCGTTGACCAGCGGCCGGTCGGAGAGCAGCTCGACATCGCCTTCGCCCCACGCCAGCACACTGCCGGTTAGCCAGTGGTCGTGGACGGTCTGCACCAGCTCGCGGGTCCGGGGGTCGTCAGCGGGCCCGCTGATCGCGATCTCGCGCGACGGTGTGAACGCGCGGTCCATCGCGCACGCGAGCGAGGCCACCGCCAATGGCGAGCGCGCGATCACCGCCGCCAGCGGATTGATGATCTCCATGGCCCTCTCTCGCAGCCGCCCATCGCCGCTCAGCGCCGCCAGCCGGAGCAGGGCGGAGGCCATTGCGGACTGCCCGGCCGGGATCGGGTTGTCATCGATCGTCCGCGGCCGGATGAGCAGTGGCTCCGCATCGGAGGCGGTGTCGAAGAGCACGCCCCCCTCGCCAAAACGTCGCAGCGTCTCGTCGACCAGCTCGCGCGCGGCGACGAGATGGGCGGCGTCGCCACCGGCCTCGTACAGGGTGATCAGTGCGTCGGCGAGGAACGCGGAGTCCTCGAGGAAGCCGGTGATCTTGGCGGCCCCGCCCTTCCAGGTGCGCAGCAGCACGCCGCTGGGGCGCAGTGCGCTGAGAAGGAAGCCGGCGCACGCCCGCGCGGCATCGAGGTAGTCGGGACGGCGCAGCGCTGCGCCCGCCTCCGCCATCGCGGCGATCATGAGGGCGTTCCACGAGGTCAGCACCTTGTCGTCGCGCGCTGGCGCGGCGCGATTCCCCCGTGCTCCCAGCAGTCGCGCGCGGATGCCATCGACGCGCGCCTGCAGTGCGGTCACGGTCATGCCGAGATCGTGGGCCACGGCCTCGAGGGGAAAGGGGAGGGAGAGGACGGTTGTGCCGTGCTCGAAATTGCCCGCCCCGCTCACGCCGAAGACGCGGGCCGCCAGCGGTCCGTCCTCGTCGCCCAGCACCTCATTCAGCTGCGCCGGGGTCCACACGAAGAACGATCCCTCGCCGCCTGGAGAGTCGGCGTCCTGCGACGAGGCGAAGCCGTCGCCGGGGAGCCGGAGCTCACGGAGCGCGTGGTCGAGCGTGTCCTCGACGACGCGCCGCCAGCGCGCGTCGCCGGTGAGCTGGAATGCGTGGAGGTACACGGGTGCCAGCTGGGCGTTGTCGTACAGCATCTTCTCGAAGTGCGGCACCGACCACGTGCCATCGACCGCGTAGCGGTGGAAGCCTCCGCCCACCTGGTCGTGGATGCCGCCGCGGGCCATGTGGTCGAGGCTGACGAGAGCGGCGTTGAGCAACCGTGCCTCGCCGGTGGCACGGTGCCGCCGCAAGAGGAAGTCCACCGCGGCCGGGTGGGGGAACTTGGGCGCACCGCCGAAGCCGCCATGGCGCGTGTCCACCTGTGTCAGGAGCTGCCCCGTGGCTGCGTCGAGCATGGCTGTCGACGCCGTGCCCGCCGGGAGCGCGGGCGGTTCCAGCGTCCGGCGCAGCTGTTCCGCCGCAGCGGTCACCGCATCGCGGCGTTCGCGGTACACGGTGGCCGCCGCGTCGAGCACGTAGGGGAAGCCACGCATTCCCGGGCGGTCGGTCGGCGGAAAGTACGTGCCACCGAAGTACGGTTCACCCTCCGGCGTGAGGAACACCGTCATGGGCCAGCCGCCGTGCCCGCTGATCGCGATCACCGCCTGCATGTAGATGGAGTCGACGTCCGGCCGCTCCTCGCGGTCGACCTTGATGTTGACGAACAGCTCGTTCATGCGGGCCGCGATCTGGTCGTTCTCGAAGGACTCGTGCGCCATCACGTGGCACCAGTGACAGGCGCTGTAGCCCACGCTCAGCAGGATGGGTCTGTCCTCGGCGCGGGCGCGGGCAAACGCCTCGTCGCCCCACGCATACCAGTCGACCGGGTTCTCGGCGTGCTGGAGCAGGTAGGGGCTGGTCTCGGCCGCGAGGCGGTTGGTCACGACGCTCCACGCTAGCAGAGCGCCCGCGCTCACCCGAGGTGGGGCCGCCCGCCACTCTCACCGACGACCGTGCCGGCAACAGCAGCGAGCGGCGCTCTCGCGAGCTACGAAGCCGCCACAGCAAGCCGGCGACGCCGCGGCGACGTCTGGTCGCTCTCTGCGCTCTCGTCGTGATCGCCGGCGTTGTCTCCCGCACCGGGTGCGCCCCCGCCGCCCGGCGCATCATCGCCCCCGCCGCCCGCCGCATCATCGCCCTCACCCCGCGCGGCGTTGTCGGCCTGGGGCCGGTCGAGAAGCTTCATCGTCTCCGCGACGATCTCGGTGCTGTGCCGCCGCAACCCGTCCGTCCCGTCGTACTCGCGGGTCCGTAGCCGGCCCTCGATGTACACGCGGCGCCCCTTGACGCAGTAACTCGCCTCTTGCACGTAAGCGCGTGCGCGTTTGCGTATCAGGTGATGGCGTCGGAGCCGAGGCGATACGGCGACGGGCACCATGACCCGGTTACCGCCCCCACGACGCGAGCGGACCAGGTGGGCGGCCTCAAGTTCGCGGTACGCGCGCGCCGTCGTTCCGACGGCCAGCCCCAGATCCTCGGCAAGCTGACGCACCGGTGGCAGACGGTCGTCCGGGCGCAAGGTACCGCTCCTGATGAGTGTCGCGAGCTGACTCGATCAAGTGGGATGGCGCCGCTGCTCGAGGGTCTCGAGGATCTGCCAGCCGCTGACGAAGGGCAGGCCGATGTCGAGCAGGACGAGCTCGGTGGTGCCGCCTCGCAGCGCGTCCAGCCCGTCGCGGCCGTGGCCGCCGTCGTCACCCGATGGCCGGCGCGTTCCAGCGTGCCTGCGAGGACGCGGCGGAGCGCGGCGTCGTCGTCGATGACCAGGATCCGTCGGTCTCGTTCTCGGGCATGGCAGCCATTCTGGCCCGTGCCGTGACCTGCGTCCTACACTCGCCACGCCAACCTCGGCGGCAACGCCCGCCCATTCCGGAGGACGCCCGTGCCCACTCCCAGCGAGATCTTCTCCGAGATCAACAGCCGGCTCGAGTCCAATCCCACCAAGATCGCCGGCGTCACCGCCGCCTACGCCTTCGACCTCAGTGGCGACCAGGGCGGCACTCACCACATCGTCATCAAGGATGGCAAGGGTGAGGCGGGCCCGGGCGCGCCGGACAACCCGGGCGTCACCATCGCGATGGCCGACACCGACTTCGTCGACCTCGCCACCGGCAAGCTCGACGGCACCGCCGCGTTCATGAGCGGCAAGCTGAAGATCAAGGGCGACATGGGCCTCGCCATGAAGCTCCAGACCATCCTCCGCGACTGACGCCGCCGGCGCCGCCGGCGCGTCGGAGGCCCGCGGCGACGGACAGCAAGGAGCCGATGCCGTGGCAGCGACGGAGCGGCCGTTCTGCGCGTCCGCCATCTCCTCCGGATGCCACTGCACCGCCATTGAGGAACGCGAAGGGTAGGTTTCTATAGTTGCATTCCAGCCCGATCCACAGCGATCCATCCCCGCAGCTGGGCTGAGCTCCTCCGAGGCTTGACCCTGGGCTATCCTCGCCGGGTGTATCGAGCGCTCATCCGGCGACGGGTGCTGGCGGTCTTCGCCCATCTCACCGCCGGCGATCACGCGAGCGTCGTCGCGCAGTTCGCGAACGATGTCCACCATGTTTTCGCCGGCGCCCACGCACTTGGGGGCGAACGGCACAGCCGGGACGCTGTACAGGTTTGGTTCGAGCGTCTCTACCGACTCTGCCCGCAGCTGCGATTCGAGGTCGGGCGCGTTGTCTCTAGCGGGCCCCCGTGGAACATCTGGGTGGCGGTCGAATGGGTTGCTCATGTGACGCCGGCGGCCGGCGAGTCGTATGTGAACGAAGGAACCCACGTCATCCGCATCCGCCGCGGTCGGGTCGCCTACCTCCACGCTTACGAGGACAGCCAGAAGGTCGCACAGGCATGCGAGCGGATGGCGGCGATGGGCATCACAGAAGCAGCCGCGCCTCCGATTTCCGACTGACGTTGGCGGTTCCCGCGGCTGGTATAGGTGCGGTAACTCGCCAATCGCCAACGCGAATAGTCGGTTTCTATGGTTGCATCCCAGCCCGATTCATGGGCAACGATATATTTGACACACCGGGCGTTGGGTGTCCGCTCACTTGCGCTAGGGCCGATGCCAAGGGCGCTCGCGCGGGTCCCAGCTTGTGAGCCCCTATCGGTCGGGCTTCAATGCTGTCCAGACCTACTCAAACGAGTGGAGTCGCGATTCGCACAAAGGAGACGCCGTGAAAGAAACCGGGGGCGATACTGACAGGGTTCGTAGCTAGCTCTGCTGCCGGTGAGGCGCCCCGAGTTGTCGTGGAGCGGATGGAGGCCTGATCAAGCCGCCGGCAGATCTCGTTTCACGGCGGCCGATCACCGTCCGGCCGGTCACAGCCCACACCCTTCAATATCGTGGTATCGCGCGCGGCGCGGCGCAAGCCAAACGTGTCGGCCAGTAGCGGCTACAGCCACCGCCCGACAGATGCTTGGTAGGCGCGGTAGTCAGACCCGAAGCGCTCGCTGAGGTACTCCTCTTCCCGACGGATCACGTAGCGGTCCATGGTCACGAGGACCGGGACGAGCGTGGCGAGTGAGCACACCCCACCGACAGCGACCGTGGCGCCTAAATACATCACCGTCAGCGACAGGTACCCTGGGTTGCGGGTGAATCGGTAGGGCCCGGATGTCACCAGCGAGGTCGAGGGCTTGCGCAGATCGATCGCCGTATTCGCCCGTCGAAATGCTCCTACGAAGCGTGCGGCTAACACGCCACCGCCGACGACCAGCGCCACGCCAATCGGACGACCAACTGACGGTGGAACCTTCGGGGTGCTGAATCGGCGGTCAAGTGCGAGGCCAAGTCCCAAGCCGCCCAGGTATAGCAGCGGGGGCGGGACCAGAACGCCGGACGTTTGCTCCGGCTGGTCAGTGGTCGTCGACATGGTGATCTGTGCCATGAGCCTGATTGTGAGCACAAACGTCTGCGACTGAGCACAAAGAGTGCTGACAGCACCGACCAGCCGTTCTTGGGCGGTCCCAATGCCACCTGGACGAGAGAGCGGGGGTGGCGCGTTTCGACGCGGTCAGTCCCACACGCATGACCTCGGGAATGGCTCGGCCTCGAGGAGACCGAACTGTCCGGGGTGCCCGAGAGAGTAATCGAGGCGATCGCGTTGCGGCTCACGCGCACGGACCCTGAGGCAACCCTCCGCGAAGAGCTGCTCGGCCGGCTGCTCCCGATCACGGTCAGCGTGGGCTGGGGCGTGGACGGCACCACCGGCGATGCCCCGTCGCTGGTCGCGGCGGCGGACGCGTCGCTGTACGCCGCCAAGAACCGGGGCCACGCCGGGCGTTAGGGGGCTGGACCTCGTCCAATCCGCTGCTATGGTGCGGCGATGGACGAGGCGGGCGGGACGTGAGCGCGCTCCATTGGCTGGCGTTCATCGCCGGACTGTTGCTCGTCCTGGCGACGGGGCTCAGCGTGCTCGAGACGACGATCGTGCCGCGCGGCAGCCAGTCACCCTTCACGGGCGCCATCCTCCGATTGGTTAGCATGCCGGTTCGCTTCGTCGCGTCGATGATCAAGGACTTCGAGGCACGCGACCGGATGCTCTCGTACGCCTCCGCGATCTATGTCGTCGCCACGCTGCTCGTCTGGCTGCTGCTCTTCCTGCTCGGGTTCTCGCTGATGCTGTGGCCGTTCAGTGCAGGCTTCACCGACGCGATCCGCATCGCCGGCTCATCGATGCTCACCCTGGGCATCGCCGCGCCGCACGACAACGGCTTGCCAACCGCAGTGGTGTACGCCGCCGCGCTCTTCGGGCTGGTGGTGATCACGCTCCAGATCGCCTACCTGCCCGTTCTGTACGCCTCGTACAACAGGCGCGAGACGCTCGTGACCATGCTCGAGGGGCTGGCGGGGACGCCCGGGTGGGGCCCGATGATCCTGATGCGCTCGGCGTCCATCGACAACCTCGACGGGCTCGGCGCCATGTACGAGCGGTGGATGGAGTGGTCCGCCGACGTGGCCGAGAGTCACAGCGCGTACCAGGTGCTTCTCTACTTCCGTTCGACGACCGCGATGCGTTCGTGGGTGATCTCGCTCCTCTCCATCCTCGACGCCGGCGCGATGCACCTCGCCCTCTGCCCCGTGACGGCGCCGGCGCAGGCACGCAATTTCATGCGCGTCGGGTACCTTGCGTTCCGTCAGCTGTCGGGTGTGATCGGGCGTCCGGTTGCCGCCGATCCCAGCCCGGACAGGGACCTCAACGTGACCCGTGAGGAGTTCATCGAGGCCGCCGAGCGAGTGCGCGCCAGCGGCATGGAGTTCGAGCGTGAACCGGACGTCGCCTGGGTTCACTTCAAGGGATGGCGGGTCAATTACGAGGACGCCGCGTATGCCCTCGCGGCCAACCTCGATGTGGTGCCCGCGCTGTGGTCGGGACCGCGCATCCGCCCCGGGCCTCCGGTGCCGCCCATGACACCGCTCGACCGCGTATCGGTGTCGGCGGAGGTCGCCGAGATCCGGCGTGTCGGCGAGCTGCGGCGGCAGCGACGCCTGGAGCGCCAGCGCCAGGCGCGAGGTGGGCGCCACGCGGTCCCGCACGATGACGATGTCACCGCGGACGGGGTGGATCCCGGCGCGGACTGATCGCCCGGCGCGGGCTGACCGTCACCGGCCCGGCTCGAGGCGCTGGACGAGCTGCTGCAGGTCACTGCGCAGCGCGCTCTCCAGCTGCTGGATGAGCGCGTAGAGACCGACGGCGGTGTCGCGCGTGTCGCCGCTGCTGCAGGGCGCCGGGAAGGATCGGCACCGAGGAAGCACCGGAGGACGGTGATGGCAGAGCCGGTGTCGACAGGCCCGGTGGGAGCGCCCCCGTCCCAGCGGTGGTCGGAGAGGGCGCCGCCGTCGACGCGGGCCAGTTCGATGGCGTCGCGGCGAGGTTCTGGGCAGCAAGAAGGTGGGCACCTCCCCATGCGATGACGACGACGGCGACAGGGACAAGCACTCGCGCTGGCAGCACTTTCACGGGCGGCGCTCCACCAAGGCGCCGCCGCTGCGGCGCGATCCGGCCTGGCCGACGGTAATATACACCGATCTGGGTAACTATCCCCCCACCGTAGAGAATGTGGTACACTACGGGCATGGCGCAAGTGGCTCCGACCCGCACCGACCGCAAGAATCCCACTCGGGGAACGGCCTCCGAATCGCGGTTCTCGCTGATGGAATTCATGCGGGAGTTCCCCGATGACGACGCCTGTCTCGAACACCTCTGGCGGACCCGCTACGCGGTCGACGGTCAGCACGCTGAGTGCCCCCGTTGCAAGGTCACTCGGACCTTCCGGCGCTACGTCAACGCTGAGCGTCGCCAGTCGTGGACGTGTACCACCTGCGGCCTCCACGTCCACCCCACGGCCGGGACGATCTTCCACAAGTCCTCGACCTCCCTCCAACTGTGGTTCTACGCGCTGTTCCTGATCACAAGCACCCGATGCGGCATCTCCGCGAAGCAGCTCGAACGCGAACTCGGCGTGACCTACAAGACCGCATGGCGGATGTTCAACGTCATCCGCAACTCGCTCATGGCTGAGACCGACATTGCCCCGCTCTCGGGGACCGTCGAGGCCGACGAGACCTACTTCAACCGCTCCCGTCGCAACCGGCTCGAGGAGGAGTACCGGCGGCACGGCGCGGGTCCTACTGTGGGCGAGCGGACCGTCTTCGGGATGGTCGAGCGCCAGGGGCGGGTGATCGTCCGCCACGTCCCCGACGCGACCGCCAAGACGCTGAGCGGCGAACTCGACCTCCACGTGCTGCCCGCGTCGATGGTCTACACCGACATGCACCCGTCCTATCAGCGCACCGGGCGCCACTTCAACCACGGCCGGGTCAACCACACCGCGAAGGTTTGGGTGGACGGGGACGTCCACACTCAGACCATCGAGGGCTTCTGGTCCACCGTGAAGGGTGGGATTCGCGGCGTCTACCACTCGGTCTCGGCCAAGTGGCTCCAGTCCTACCTCGACGAGTACGCGTGGCGCTACAACCATCGCGAGTTCACTCCCCGCCGTCCGGGTGTGCGCCGGGAGCCGACCGGAGAGGCGAAGTTCCGCCTACTGGTCGCCCGCGCCTGCCTTCCGCTTGCTCCGAAGCCCTAGCACCTTCTTGGGTGGGGGCGGGGCTTTGAGCATCTTGTCGAGGTTCGCGTCGAACTCGCCCCGCGTGGGGACGGGGATCTTGAGTCCCTTGGGCGTGTACTGCTCCAATGGCTGCTCCTTGGGCATGAGATGAGGATACCGCGTGACGGATAGTTGGAGGCTCAAGGTCGATCGGGCGGAGCAGCACCTCGGAGACCTCAAGCGAGAAATCGACCGGTACGCGGAACAGCACGCTTATAAGGCCGTCCACCATGTAGGGGGCGTCAAGTGCCACGAGCACCCCGACTGTTGGCGCTATCGCCTCCAGATCACGCAGGAGCCGGACCCGTGGTTGGCGATTCTGGCTGGCGACGTGGTTCACAACCTGCGCTCTGCGTTGGATCACATCGCCGTCGCCCTGGTCCCCTCGTCGCGTCGGTACAAGGCCAGCTTCCCTATTCGCATGGAAGACCCGTGGGTTAGGGAGAACGGACGGTACGTCGCCAAGCCGGAAACGCGGCGCAGTTTCAACACCGCCGTCAAGGGAATGCCCGCTGCGGCAATAACAGCCATCAAGGAACTGCAGCCGTACAAGGAGGGACCGGATGCGAGGATCCATCTGCTCGCGCAACTCAGCACCCTTGAGAACGCCGACAAGCACCGCCAGTTGATCCCTTTCGCCGCCGGTTTGCGTCGCGTCGCGTCGAAGGTCACCGCGCGGGGGCAGGTCCTCTACCAGACCTTCCCCACGCCACGCCACTTCATTCCAGACGGCGCACAGATCGCCCATTTCGGATGGCGCATTCCCCCGCCGCTTGCCCCATCGGAAGTGAATGTGGAGGTTCGCGGAACCCCGCTCGTAGCGATCAAAGTTATCCAGCGCGACCGCTCCCAAAAGGGGCTTCCCGGCTGGTCGCCTACTGACGAACTCCTCCGGCACATCGTGGAGGGAATACGCGAGGAGGTCTTCCCCGCCTTGGAGCCGTTCGCCCGTCGCCGGTAGCCGCCGGGGCGTCACGAGACACCCCCCCGAGCTACTTGGGACGCTTCGTACGCTTCCGGCCAGAGGCTACAGCCAACGTCCGCTTCAGCCCAGCCCAGGGGTCCGGTATGTCCTCCAAGTCGTCGTCCGTGTTGGCATCGGCAATCGACTTGCGAATCAGGTCGTTCATAGGCTTGTTCACGAGGGCCTGATCTGCCCACGACTGCGGATCGCCGCCACGTTGAATCGGCCTGGCGCGTAGTCGATCCGCTGCGCGTTGCCTCTGTTCGCTCTCCTCGCGCTTGAGCGCCTGTTCCGCGTCCTTGGCGGCCTGACGCCGCGCCCGGACGTAGGCGACGAGCGCCGCCACAGTCAGGACGGCCGCCATCCCAATACAAGCCCAGAACCAGCCGGAGGAGCCGTGGAAGGCGGCGATGCCCGCGGCGCTCAGGAAACATGCCACGGCAGTTCCGGTGAGGCTGTAGACGCGCGCCATGCTATCTCGGCCCGAAGTTGCGAGGAATTGGGGGGATGTGAGGCCGAACCATCCCCGTCACTTTCGCCAACCGCTGAGGCGGGTGCGGCTGCTGCTGCCAATGCGGCTGACGGTGAGGTGGCACCTCCCGACTCTACCTCACCTTCTACGGTGCGGGGATAGTTACCCCGATCTGTGTATGTGTGGCTCTTGGATGGCCCAAAGATGAACCGTGGCGTGTGAAAGTTCGCGTTGAGCCCGCACACAGGAGGCAGAGGTATGACCGAGGGAATGGACGCACCCACGACCACCGCCCACCCCATCTTCGAGCATGTTCCCCACCCGAGCATCCGTGAGCGTCAACACACGAGGCCGGCGCAGACCTCGGATGAACGGCTCGGATTCAACGGCAAGATCGGCGTGTTCATCACGACAGTCGTCGGGACCATGTGGGCGGCGTACGCCTTCACCCTGATCGCGCTGGTCAGCTTCCCTGCCGCGCTCCAGAGCGGCGACAAGATCATCATCGTCGCCTGGATAGCGCAGACCTTCCTGCAGTTGGTGCTGTTGCCGATCATCATCGTCGGGCAGAACGTGCAGGCACGTGCTGCCGACAAGCGCTCTCAACAGACCTACAGTGATGCAGAGGCGATCCTTCACGAGTGCCTGCAACTCCAAGCCCATCTGCAGGCGCAGGACAAGATCCTCGATGACGTCGTGCGGCATCTGGGCAGCGTGAGTCCCCAGGGGACGTGAGTCAGGCCGTCGGCGCCACCTCGCCCCCCGGATCGCTCCGCACAGTCGGCAGCCGCCTGGCGCGCAATCTGCGAATCTGTTCCGATGACCGGCCGCATTTCTCGCCTGACCATCCCAGCCATTGCCGTCATCGGGCTGGCAGCTTGTGGCTCGTCCGCGCCCGTGGCCGGCACGCCGTCGTCCAGCGCGCACCCCAGCACGACCGTCAGCGCCGCGCCGGCGACGCCGAGCCCCACCCTCGACAGGTGTGCGGAGACGGGCCAGTCGCCCCCGTCCACCACCGTCGCAGCCAACTTCCCCACGGCCCTCGCCTTCGCGCCGGACGGCCGGTTGTTCTACGCGGAGCGCAGCGGCACGGTGAAGGTGTGGCAGGATGGCGCGGCGAAGACGTTCGCTGCGGTGGCCACGGTCACCACCGAAGCCGGCGGCGGCTACAGCGAGCGCGGGCTCCTCGGTCTGGCCATCAGTCCCACGTTCGCCACCGACCGTTTCGTGTACGCGTTCTACTCCGACGCCAACCGCACCCAGCAGCACGTCATCCGCTGGCGTGACTGCGCCGGGACCGGTGTCGAGCCCAGCGTGATCATCACGCTGCCGTCCGGTGGTGACTGCTGCCACAAGGGCGGACGGATCGCCTTCGGCACCGACGGCATGCTCTACGTCACCCTCGGCGAGGAGCACGATGCGGGCGCTGCCCAGGACACGTCGGACCCCCGCGGCAAGGTTCTGCGTTACAAGCCCGACGGCGGCGTGCCGGCCGACAACCCCTTCGGCCCCACCAACCCGGTGTGGGCCTACGGACTGCGCAATCCCTTCGGCATCGCCGTGTCCTCGACGGGGCAGATCGCGGTCACCAGCAATGGGCCGTCCGGTGACGCGGGCAGTCCTGGAACCGGGTACGACACGTTGATCCTGTCGCTGGCTCGAGGCGGTGCCTATCAGTGGCCGAAATGCTACGGGTACTCACACGCGCTCGCCGCCCCCAGTTGCGCCGGGCTGATCCCGCCCGACTGGAGCAGCGAGAGCAGCACGGTGGTGCCCACGGGAGCGGCGTTCGTCGACGCATCGGGGCCGGCGGCGTACGCGGGGCACCTCGTCTTCTGCACCTTTGCGGCGGGCATGCGAGTGGTCACCCCGGCAAGCCCGCACGCCGTTGCCGCCCAGGGTCCGTCGCAGTGCAAGCTCGCCGTCGTCGAGGGCCCGGACCACGCCCTCTACATCTCCGACACCAATGGGATCTACCGGGTCACCTGAGCCGCGGTTGCCGATCAGCCCGCGGCGGGCTTGGGCAAGCCTGCGGAACCTCACCCGCGCGCTTGATGCGATGATGGTCGGCGTCCCAACCCGAATCGTCATCGCGGTGCGACCATTCCACCGTGACCGGAAGTTCTTCAATCCGTGAGTGACAGCGTCCCTCTGACCCTTCCCGCGATGGGTGAATCCGTCGCTGAGGGCACCATCTCCCGCTGGCTCAAGGCCGTCGGCGACAGCGTCGCTGAGGGCGAGTCGGTGGTCGAGGTCACCACTGACAAGGTGGACGTGGAGGTTCCGTCTCCCACAGCCGGCAAGCTCGAGAGCATCGTCGCCCAGGAGGGTGACACCGTCGAGGTGGGCGCCACGCTCGCCACCATCGCGGCCGGTGAGGCCGGCGCCGCAGCGGTGAGCCCGGCGGCGGTGACGCCCTCACGGACCGAGAGCTCGAACGGCTCCAGCGCGTCCAACCGTGGCGGCGACGCGTCCGCGACCGAAGTGGCCGCCCGCCCCGCTGATGAGCCCCCGCCCCCGGCCGCGGCCC
>OCZT010002028.1_pt1 | contig 20968 bp, 16 predicted proteins | sample 1539031 | NCBI WGS metagenome assembly OCZT01 (sample SAMEA3539308, study PRJEB22396) | soil metagenome | biome: tundra; feature: field; material: soil | place: USA | collected 2010-05 | depth 0.15 m | reverse complement strand
GGACGACGAGAACGCCGCGCTCGCGGCGGAGGCCGCCGAGTGGGCGGAGGCGCAGCCGCTGGGCGATCCGGCGACGGTCGCGGATCACATGTATGCGTGAACTGTCCGTGATCGAAGCGGTGCGCGAAGCGCTCGCCGAGGAGATGGCGCGCGACGAGCGCGTGCTCGTGCTCGGTGAGGACGTCGGAAAGCTGGGCGGCGTCTTTCGCGCCACCGAGGGTCTGTTCGAGCGCTTCGGCGCCGAGCGCGTCGTCGACATGCCGATGGCGGAGACCGTGATCGCCGGCGTCGCGGTCGGCCTCGCGATGCGCGGGCTGCGGCCGGTGGCGGAGATCCAGTTCGCCGACTTCATCCACGCCGCGATGGACCATCTGGTCGGCGAGGCGGCGAAGATCCGCTGGCGCACCGGCGGCGACTGGTCGTGTCCGATGGTACTGCGCACCGCGTACGGCGGCGGGTTCCGTGGCGGACCGTACCACTCGCAGAGCGTCGAGGCGTACTACGCGCACGCGCCGGGGCTCAAGGTCGTCGCGCCGTCGACACCCGCCGACGCGAAGGGGTTGTTGATCGCTGCGATCCGCGATCCCGATCCGGTCCTGTTCCTCGAGCACAAGCGCACCTATCGCACGATCCGCGGTCCGGTGCCGGAGGGCGACTACGTCGTGCCGATCGGGCGCGCCGCGATCGCGCGGCCGGGCCGCGACGTGACGGTGCTGGCGTGGGGGATGATGCTGCACGAGTCGCTCGCCGCCTCCGAGACGCTCGCGAGCGAGGGGATCGACGCCGAAGTCGTCGACCTGCGCACGCTGGCGCCGCTCGACCGCGAGACGATCCTGACGTCGCTCGCCAAGACGCGGCGGCTGTGTGTCGTCCACGAAGACACGATCACGATGGGACTCGGCGCGGAACTGTGCGCGCTCGCCGCCGAAGCCGGCGTGCTGGACGTCCCGCCGGTGCGCGTCGCGATGCCCGACATCCCGGGGATTCCGGTCGACGACCAGCTCGAAGACGCCGTGCTGCCGAACCGCGCGACGATCCGCGACGCGCTGGTGCACCTCGTCGCGCGCCCGCGCACGCACGCCGGTGCGCACGCCGCGTACGATCCAGGGATCCCGCAAGCGTCGAGCGTCGTCGAGGTCGCGCTGCCGGCCGAGCATACGCGCCTCGCGCTCGCCGCTTTGGTCGAAGCGGCACGGGCGATCCCGCGCTGCAACGCGACCTTTGCGTGGACCGGGATCGTCGAACACGACGACGTCGTCGTCGATCTCGACCTCGGCCCAGCCGCGCCCGGGAGCGGCCGCGGCACGATCACGCTGATCGACTACGGACCGGACGGCAGCGACCTCGCGATCCCGTTCGTGCGCCCCGGCCAAACCGCAGCGGTGCGCATCGGCGCCGTCCGCGACGGACGCGCGTACGTCGCCTGCGCCGTCGATCACCGCGCCGTCGACGGCGCCGACGTCGGCCGCTTCCTCGCCGCCTTCAAAACCGCCGCCGAACGAGGCAACGTCATCCTGAGCAATCCTAATGTCACCCTGAGCCTGTCGAAGGGTGGCCAACCGTGAACGTGGAGTTCCCGCGTCTCGCCGACACGCTGGTCGAAGGGCTCGTCTCCGCCTGGTACAAGAAGCCCGGTGATTCTGTGAAGCGCGGCGAGCCGCTCTTCGCCGTCGAGACCGACAAGGTGAACACCGACGTGGAGTCGCCCTGCGACGGCGTCCTCGCCGAGATCCTGGTCCCTGAAGGTGAGCACGCCGAAGTCGGCCAGATCTTGGCGCGCTTCGCCGGCGAAAAAGGCGTGCACACCGCCGTCTCTCGCCCGATCGCTGCGCCGGCACCCGCGACGGCGGCGAGCGGCGGTCTGGGCGCGATGCGCAAACGGATCGCCGAGCGCATGACCGAGGCGCGTGCGACGATCGCGCAGGGATCGTGCGCGAAGCTGGTCGATCTGAGCGCGATCGAACGGCGCGGCGCGTCGTGGACGGCGTATTTCGTCAAGGCGTTCGCGCAGGCGCTCGAAGCCGATCGGATCGGCGTCGCGGTCGAGATCCCCGGCGGGCTCGTCGTCCCGGTCGTCCCCGACGCGCGCGACGCCTCGCTCCACGACATCACCGTGCGCATCGCCGATCTCGCCGAGCGCGCGCGCACGAACGCGCTCAAGGCGACCGACGTCGGCGGGGCCGCGGCATCGGTGACCAACGTCGGTGCGACCGGGACGCTGCTCGCGTTCCCGCTCGTCGCGCCCGGCGAACCGGCGATCCTCGCGCCAGGCGCGATCGTCGACGGACGCTGCTGGCTCGCGCTGTGCTACGACCGCGCCCACTACGACGAGTACGCCGCCGACCGTCTGCTGACGACGGTCGTCGACCACCTGCGGACGCGATGATCGGCGAGGAACCGTCCAAGATTCGGACCCGCGAAGCCGCCGAGCACGATTTCGTCGTGCGGGCGCTGCGTGCCGTCGACGTCAGCGCGGCGGATGCGAACGACGTCGCCGACGTGCTGGTCGCGGCCGACCTGCGCGGCGTCGAGTCGCACGGGATCGCGCGGCTGGAGACGTTCTACGTGCGGCGCATCGAAGCCGGCGTGGTCAACGCGCGTCCCACCTACACGACGATCTCCGACCGCCCGACGCAGTTCGCGCTCGACGCCGGGAACGGGCTCGGACACCCGGCCGGCAAGTTCGCGATGGGCAAAGCGATCGAGAAAGCGCGCGAGAACGGGCTCGCTTTCGCAACGGTGCGGAACTCGAACCACTACGGTATCGCTGCGTACTACGCGATGATGGCGCTCGAGCACGATATGATCGGGCTCTCGATGACCAACTCGACGCACCTCGCGGTGCCGACGTTCGGGGCGAAGAAGACGACCGGCACGAACCCGATCGCGGTCGCGATCCCGGCGCGCGAGCACCCGCCGTTCGTCCTCGACATGGCGACGACCGGCGTGACGTTCGGGCGGCTCGAGGTCAGCGAGCGCAAGGGCAAAGCGCTCAAAGCCGGCTGGGCGGTCGACGGCGAGGGCCGCGAAACGCTCGACCCGCGGGTCGCGAAAACGGTCGGCGCGCTGCTCCCGCTCGGCGGCTACGGCACCGACGGCGGCGGTCACAAAGGTTATGGGCTCGGCGCGCTGGTCGACATTCTGTGCGGCGTGCTCGCCGGCGGGCTCTTCGGCGCGGCCGCCGACGTCCCCGAGATCGGGATGCACGGCGGGATCGTCGGCAACTTCTTCGGTGCGTTCCGCATCGACGCGCTGCGCTACGCCGACGCATTCGAGCGCGACCTCGAGCGCGAGCTGCGCACGTTCGAGAACAGCGCGCCCATGCCGGGCGCCGAGCGCGTCATCATCCCGGGCGAACCCGAGCGCGCGAACACCGAGCGCTTTCGCCGCGAAGGCGTCCCGATCGATCCGAAAGTTTGGGAGGGAATCGACACGATGGCCGAACGGCTGGGGATTGAGAAGCTGGAAAGGTTCACCGTTGACTGAGACCGTGCGCGTCCGCGAGTCGGATCTCCTGGCGTTCGTCAAGCGATCGTTGACCCACGTCGGCGTCGGCGAGCCGCAGGCCGAGACCGTTGCCGATATCCTGGTGGCCGCCGATCGGCGCGGGATCGAGTCGCACGGCGTTGCGCGCCTGCGCTGGTTCTACGTCGACCGCATCCGCAACGGACGCATCAAAGCGCAGCCGCGCTACGAGATCGTGCGCGAGAGCGCGACCGCGCTGCTGCTCGACGCCGACAACGGGCTCGGCCATCCCGCCGCGCACTTGGCGATGACGCGCGCGATCGACAAGGCGCGCGCGAGCGGGATCGCCTTTTCGGCGGTGCGCAACTCCAACCACTACGGGATCGCGGGCTACTACGCGATGATGGCGCTCGAGTACGACATGATCGGTATCTGCTCGACCGACTCGGCGCACCTCGCCGTCCCGACGTTCGGAAGCACGAAGATGCAAGGGACCAACCCGTTCGCGTTCGCGGTCCCGGCCGGCGAAGAGCCGCCGTTCGTGCTCGACTTCTCGACGACGACCGTGACCTACGGCAAGCTGGAAGTGTACGAGCGAAAAGGGCTCGCGCTCAAGCCTGGCTGGGCCGTCGACGAGCACGGCAATCCGACGACCGATCCGGCGGCGCGTCACTTGGGCTCGCTGCTCCCGCTCGGCGGCTTCGGCATCGAGGGCGGGGGCCACAAGGGCTACGGCCTCGGCGCGCTGTCCGAGATCCTGACCGGCGTTCTCGCCGCGGGCTGGTTCGGCGCCGCGCTCACGCTGACCGAGGGCCCGGACGCGCCGTCCGGAATCACCTCGCACTTCTTCGGCGCGATCAGCATCGACGCGCTGCGCGATGTGGGCGAGTTCAAGCTGGAGATGGACCGCGAACTGCGAACGTTCAAGGCGAGCACTCCCGGCCCGGGTCAGTCGCGCGTGTACGTCGCGGGCGAGATCGAGCACGAGAACGAGATCGCGTTCCGGCGCGACGGTATCCCGCTGATCGGACCGGTCATCGACGACCTCGACGCGCTCGCCGCCGACCTCGGCATCGCTCCGGTCACGAGGATCTCGGCGTAGCGAGCTCCGGCGTGCGGACGTGTTCGGGCTGCACACCCATCCCGATGAACCGCGCCGGAAACCGGCGCAGGTACGGAAACCACCGCAGCAGCCGCAGCGGCCACGGTAGCGAGCCGGTACGGGACGGCGGGCGCGGCGCAACGGATGCGACGCTGCCGAAGATGCGCGCGGCCGCGAAGACCTGCGCCCACTGCGTGACGCGGATCGGGAAGAGCCGCCGCTTTTCGACCGCATGCAAGTGGCGCTCCGAGATCGTCCCCGCGCGAAGCGGCGCGGCGAGGATGTTGGCGGCGGCGACGGCGTCCTGGATCGCGAGGTTGATCCCGACCCCGCCCATCGGCGACATCGCATGGGCGGCGTCACCGATGCAGAGCAGCCCCGGACGGTACCAGCGGCGCAGCCGGTCGACGACGACGGTCAGCAGCTTCACGTCGTCCCAGCCGTGCAGTTCGGCGACGCGGTCGCGCATGAACGGCGCCATGCTCGCGATCTCGTCGCGCAACACCTGGACGTCGCGCGCGCGGAGCGCGTCGAAGCCACCCTTCGGGATGACGAAGGCGCATTGCCAATAGTCACCGCGGTCGATCGTGACGAAAAGGCGCCCGGCATCGAAGTACCCGAGCACCGAGCCCGAGTCGCCGGATCGCTTCGGGAGCCGCATCCACAGCACGTCGATCGGCGCGCCGAAGTCCTGCACGCTGAGCCCCGCGCGCTCGCGGACCGTCGAGTGCCGGCCGTCCGCGCCGACGACGACGTCGGCGCGAATCTCGAGCGGCCCGTCGGGCGTGTTTGCGCGCGCGCCGATCACCCGCTCGCCCTCGATGATGAGATCGCTCACGGCGGCTCGCATCAGCACCCGAAATCCCGGATACCGCGTTCCACGCTCGGCCAGGAAGTTCAGAAAATCCCACTGCGGCATGACCGCGACGAACTTGCAGCGCGTCGGCAGATGGCGCAGGTCGGCGATCGTCACCTCGACGCCGTTGATGCGGCCGCCGATCTCCCGCAGCTCCGTGTGCGGCCGCGTCAGGAAGTCGTCGAGCACGCCGAGCTCGCCCATCACCTCCAGGGTCGACGGGTGAACCGTGTCGCCGCGAAAGTCGCGCAAGAAGTCGGCGTGCTTCTCGAGCACGATCACGTCCACGCCGGCCCGCGCGAGCAGGTAGCCGAGCATCATCCCCGCGGGCCCGCCCCCGGCGATGCAGCAGCGCGTGTGCAGCGTCTCCACGGCCGGGTCTTCGGCGCCGGGTTTCCGGACGCTTCCGGCTCTTGTATGGAAAGGTTTGTAGAAACGTGCTAACGTCGCCTCACGGTAACCGATTGAAGAAGGACGTCCCGCGCATGCAGAATCCGGACTTTGCCGACAGCCTGGCGCGTCGACCCGCGGACCCCTCCTGGTCGTCGCGGTAGCGCGGCCGTGAACGCGACATCGACCGTGACCGAGGAGGTCCTCGCGAGCGCGTCCGCCTGCGAGGACGCGCGACTGCGGCTCGTGTTCGAGAGCCTGGTGCGCCATCTGCACGCATTCGTCAACGAGGTCGGCCTCACGCCCGCGGAATGGCTGGCGGGAGTCCGCTTCCTCACGGCGACCGGACACACGTGCGATGAATTTCGGCAGGAGTTCATGATGCTCTCCGACACGCTCGGTGTGACCTCGCTGGTCGACGAGATCGCGCACCGCGCGAGTACCGGCGCCAGCGAGTCGTCGGTGCTCGGCCCGTTCTACACCGAGAACCCGCCGGAGATCGCGCGTGGAGAGAGCATCGCGGCACCGGGGGAGGGCGTGCCGCTCGACGTGCGCGGTCACGTGCGCGACACCGCCGGCGCCGGGATCCCCGGCGCCGTCCTCGACGTCTGGGGAACCGACGGCGGCGGGCTCTACGATTCGCAGCATCCGGATCATCCGGTCGATTGCCGCGGGCGCATCCGCACCGCGTCCGACGGCGGCTTCGCGTTTCGCACCGTCGTCCCGTCGAGCTATTCGATCCCGACCGACGGTCCGGTCGGCGCGATGCTGCAGCGCTTGGGGCGGCACACGTTCCGCCCGGCGCACCTGCACTTTCGCGTCGGCGCGGCGGGCTTTGCGCCGCTGACGACCGCGATCTACCTGGCCGGCGATCCGTACTTGTCGTCCGACGCGGTGTTCGGCGTGCGCGCATCGCTGATCGAGGAGTTCCGGCGCGACGCTGCGTCGGGCACGGCGACGCTAGAGCGAGACTTCACGCTCGCGAAAGCCGCCCCGGCGTGACTCATCTCGAGATCATCCACGTCGTCTCGCCCGGTTGTTCGCGCATATTGCGGAAGACCAAGACGCGATCTCTGCCTGGATTGGCGCGGTCAGGCGCGGCGATTCGGTGCGCGAACGGGTTTGGGCTGATATGGCTGAAGCTGTTATCGTCGACGCGCTCCGCACGCCCATGGGGCGGTATGGCGGGGCCCTTGCCTCCGTCCGGCCCGACGACCTGGGCGCGCACGCGATTCGGGCGCTCGTCGCTCGGACCGGCGTCGATCCGGCGATCGTCGACGATGTCTTCTGGGGCGCCGCGAACCAGGCCGGCGAGGATTGCCGCAACGTCGCGCGGATGGCGACGCTGCTCGCGGGCCTGCCGACGAGCATCCCCGGCACCACGCTGAACCGCCTCTGCGGCAGCGGGCTGCAGGCGCTCAACTCGGCGTACCACGCGATCGCCGCCGGGGTGATCGACGTCGCGATCGCCGGCGGCGCCGAGTCGATGACGCGCGCGCCGTTCGTGATCCTCAAGGCGGAAAAGGCCTACGATCGCGCGCCCGACATCCACGACTCGACGCTCGGGAACCGGATGGTGAACCCGCGACTCGCCGCAATGTACCCCCCGATCTCGCTCGGCGAGACCGCTGAGAAGGTCGCCGAGCAGTTCGGTGTGACGCGCGAGGACCAGGATCGCTTCGCCTACGCGAGCCAGATGAAGTGCAAGGCCGCGGTCGAGGGCGGCAAGTTCGCCGACGAGCTGGTTCCGGTCCATGTCGAGCAGGGGAAGAAGAGCTTCGATCTCACCGCCGACGAGCCGCCGCGACCCGACGTGACGATGGAAGCGCTCGCCAAGCTGAAGCCTGCCTTCAAAGCGAACGGGACCGTCACCGCCGGCAACTCCTCGCCGCTCAACGACGGTGCCGCCGCACTGCTGATCTGCAGCGCGGAGGCGGCCGAGAAGCACGGCTGGCAGCCGCTGGCGCGCGTCGTCACCTCGGCGACGTTCGGCGTCGACCCGAGCGTGATGGGGATCGGGCCGATCGGCGCGACGCGCAAAGCGCTCGAGCGCGCGAAGCTCACCGTCGCCGACCTCGACCTGGTCGAGCTGAACGAGGCGTTCGCGGCGCAGAGCGTCGCCTGCGTCAAGGAGCTCGGGATCGATCCCGGGATCGTCAACGTGAACGGCGGTGCGATCGCGCTCGGTCACCCGCTCGGCTGCAGCGGCGCGCGCATCGCCACGACGCTCGTCCACGAGCTGAAGCGCCGCGGCGGCCGCTACGGGCTCGCGACGATGTGCATCGGGATGGGGCAGGGGATCGCAACGATTTTCGAGCGCATGTAGATCGACCAGCTGCTTCCTGGCCGTGACGGGCTGTCGCACCTTGGGCCGCAGCACGGCAGGAGCCCGCTCAGGTCGCAGGCAAATGAGCGCCAACTTCCGACTGTTCTGACGAGGTTTCGAGCATGCGTTTCGTTGGAGCCCTGGCCTGCATTGCATTCGTGATTTCGACAGGTACACCGGTGCGCGCCGACTTCATTCGGATTCCGTCACATCAGACGACGACCGGATCTCCCATTTTCATCACGCAAACGTCGGTTTTCGTCGATCCCAACAATTCGAGTTCATTTCGCGCGTGCGTGAGCTTCAAGAACATCGCTCCGAAGCCGGCAAACTTCGTGACGTTCACCTTCAGATTTGACGATTTGCTCGGGAACCCGATCGCCGAGCAACTCCTGCCCCGCACGGGTTCCTTCGGTACGGGGATCGTCATTGAGGGAAAAATGTCGGCGTTGGGCGGTAACTCGGACTCGTTCAACAACTGCGTCAATGTGTCGATGACGAGCATAAAACCAGCCTTGGAAACCATCGGCGTCACCGAAGTCCGCTTCGAGGACGGAACGGTCTGGAAGAAAGGCGATCCGATGCCGGGCGCTCAGCCGGGTAACCAGCCCGGAGGCGGCGGCGCCGGAAACTCATCGGTGAACGTGAATGGCGCGACCGGCGCCGGTATCGACCTCTCGAGCGCCGGCGGGACGTTCGGAACCATTGCGTGGGTGCCTGGATCGCGCGGGTTGATCGCCACGGACCTCGACGAAGCAAACCAAACCGATGCCGACTACGGAGCCCTCTCCAAGTGTAACGCGCTCAACGGCGGCGGCACGGCCTGCAAGGTCATCGTGCGAATGTTCGGCCCTCAAAATAGATGCGGCGCGGTCGCGCTGGATGAGGTCAACGTAAAAGCCGCTTCGGCCCGCGGGCCGAACTCGAACGACACGATCAAAGCGGCGCAGGATGCGCTGGTAAAGAACGGCGGCACGCTCGCAGCCAACAGCATCGTGACCGTCGTCTGCAATACAAAGTAAGGACCCTTCCCGCCTGGAGCGAGTCCTTACCTTAGGGTCGGTAACCGTTCCCCTCGCGGGCGGCGGTCTGGCGGGCGGCCGGGAAGGCGCGCGAGCGAACGTCGGCGGCGTAGGCGCTCAGCGCCTCCGTGGCGGCGGCACCGAGGGTCGCGTACTGCTTCGCGAACGGGGGCGAGTCGGGGTACAGGCCGAGCACGTCGTGCAGCACCAGGACCTGCCCGTCGCAGTGCGGACCGCTCCCGATCCCGATCGTCGGAATGGCGATGCGCCGCGTGATCTCGGCCGCGATGCCGTCCTCGACCATCTCGAGCACGACGGCGAACGCGCCGGCCTCGGCGACCGCATCGGCGTCGCGCAGCAGCCGGTCGCGCTCGCGCCTCAGGCGGAAGCCGCTGCCGAGCGAGGCGGTCTGCGGGAGGACCCCGATGTGGGCGCAGACCGGGATTCCGGCGCCGACGATGGCGCGGATGCGGGAGGCGGCGCTCGTGCCGCCTTCGAGCTTGACGGACGAGGCGCCGCCGCGCTTCACGAGCTCGCCGGAGCTCGCGATCGCGAGCTCGTCCGACGCTTCGTAGGTCGCGAACGGCAAGTCCACGATGACGTGCGCGCTCTGCGCCCCGCGTGCGGCCGCCGCGCCGTGGCGCACCATGTCGGCGAGCTCGACGGCGGTGGTTGACTCGTAGCCGAGGACGACCATCCCCAGCGAGTCGCCGACCAGGATCACGTCGATCCCCGCCGCTTCGGCGCAGCGCGCGAAGGGCGCGTCGTAGGCGGTCACGACGGGGAACGCGTCGCCCTTGCGAGAGGTGATTTCGGCCGCGGCGACCCGGCGGCTCACGGCCGGCGTTCCCGCGCGCGGACCAGGCGCAGCACGGTCTCGGTGAGCGGCACGGCGATTCCGTGGGTGCGGGCGCGGCGCACGATCGCACCGCTGATCGCGTCGATCTCGGTCGGGCGCCCGGCGTCGAGGTCTTGGAGCATCGAGTTCCGATTCGCCGCCGTCGCCCGCGCCGCCGCTTCGACCGCTTCCCACGGATCGCCGGGCTCGATGCCCTCGGCGCGAGCGACCTGCGCGGCCTCGGCGGCGAGCGCGCGCGTGAGCGGCGTCAGTTCCGGATCGGTGACCGCGTCGCCGTTGGTCCGTCCGGTCAGCGCGCAGATGGGATTGATCGCCGCGTTGACGATGAGCTTGCCCCACAGCAACGCATCCGCGTCGGCGGCAACGCGCGCGTCCAGCCCTGCCGCGGCGAAGGCCGCCGCGAGATCGTCGCTGGTCGGCGCAACGCCGTCCGAGCGCGCGAAGGTCGTCGTTCCGCGGTTGACGGGACGGACGCGTCCGTCACCCAGCCGGATCGCGCCCTGGGTCGTCGAGCCCGCGACGACGCGCGCGTCCGGCAGGGTGGCGCGCGCGACCTCGGCGTTGCCGATCCCGTTTTGCACCGACGCGACGAGCGCGTAGCGCTGCAACACGCCGCGCAGCGGCGCGAGCGCATCCGCGGTCGCGTACGCCTTCACCGCGACGATGACGGCGTCGCGGTCGGCGAACGCTCGCGGATCGGTGGTGGCGCGCACCGGGACGTAGCGCGTGGCGCCGTTGCCGACGAGTGCGATACCGTCGCGTCCGAGCAGGTCGGCGACCTCGGCGCGGCGCGCAAGGACGACGACGTCGTGCACGTTTGCGAGCTCCGCGCCGAGCGTCAAACCGATCGCACCCGCGCCGACGATTCCTACCTTCATGCGTCCTGCTCTCGTGCGGCGTCCGCGTTGCACGCTCCCTCGTCAACCGGCTTGGCAAGCGGGCGTTCGGCGGCGGATACCGCACGGTAACCAGAAGCGGTGCAGCGGCGGACCGCGCCGCGTTACCGCCGCGCCGTACCGTCGGTTCACGATGAACGGACCAGGCATGACGATGACCATGGGTGCACCGCTGGCGAGCGGGTACGATCTCCGTCTCGTCGCGCTGTCCGTGATGATCGCGATCGTCGGCGCGTACGTGGGGCTGACGCTCAGCGAGCGCGTCGCGGAACATCAGGGCAAGAGCCGCTATCTGTGGCTGCTCGGCGGCGCGATCGCGTTCGGCAGTGCCGTGTGGGCGATGCACTTCACCGGGATGCTGGCGTTTCGACTGCCGGTCGACGTGAGCTACGACATCCCCATCGTCGCGCTCTCAATGTTGGTCGCCATCGTCGCCGGCGGCGTCGCGCTGTTCACCATTTCGCGACCGCGAATCACCTGGCGCTCGTCGCTCGCCGGTGCTGTGGTGATGGGCGGCGGGATCGGGAGCATGCACTATATCGGCATGGTCGCCATGCGCATGCCGGCGACCGCGCTGTGGGACGTGCGGATCATCGCGCTTTCGGGGGTCGTCGCCGTCGTCTTTTCGTTCGCCGCGCTGCGCCTGAGCTTCCATCTTCGCGCGGTGTCGAGCAGACGTTTCGGGTGGCATCGGATCAGCGCCGCAGTCGTTATCGGCTTTGCGATCGCCGGTATGCACTACACGGGGATGGCAGCCGCGACGTTCGTCCCTGCCGCGAACGTGCCCAACACCGGGTTGGTGCTCGGCGGGGGCGCGATGGGCGGTGTCGCGATTGCGCTGATCACGCTGCTCGTGAGCGGCTTCGCCGTCGTGCTGGCATTCATCGATCGACGCTTCGCCGCCCAGGAGGCCGCGCTAGGCCAGAGCCAGCGACGTCTCAGTATGGTCGTCTCGAACGCACCGGTCGTGCTGCTCGCGTTCGACGCGGCCGGCATCATCACGATCGCCGAGGGACGCGAAATCGCCGCGCTTCGCCATCGCGCCAAGCCGGCGGTCGGGCGCTCGTTCTTCACCGTGTACAGCGATACGCCGGCGCTCATCGGACAGGCGCGGCGCGCGCTGGCCGGGGAGGAGCACACTGCGCAGAGCACCCTGGACGGCGTCGTTCTCGAGACGCACTGGACGCCGGTACGCGTCGGCGGCCAGGTCGACAGCGTCGTCGCGGTCGCTACGGACATCACGGAGCGCCGCCACGCCGAGATCGCTTTGAAGCATCAAGCGCTTCACGACGCGCTCACCGGCCTGCCGAATCGCGCCTTCCTGAACGAACGCCTGGTAGCCGTAACGGAGGCCGCGGGCCGCACCGGCGAGCCCGTCGCGGTCGCGCTGATCGATCTCGATCGATTCAAAGACGTCAACGACACGCTCGGTCACGATGCGGGTGACACATTGCTGCAGCACGTCGCGATGCGGCTCGCCGGCGTGCTGCGCGAGGGTGACCTCGTCGCGCGCATCGGAGGCGACGAGTTCGCGGTGCTGCTGCCGGACACGAACGATATCGAGGCAGCGGAGATCGTGCGACGAATCTTGGCGTCGCTGTCGCCTTGCGTCGTCAACGGCCGTCCCCTCGACGTCGCGGGCAGCATCGGGCTGGCAGTGTCGCCGCAGCACGGTCGCGACCCGGCGACGCTGCTCAGGAAGGCGGACGTTGCCATGTACGCGGCCAAGCGAAGTGGCGGCGGTTTCGCGCTCTATGACGCGTCGCTGGACCGTCACGTGGCCGGGCGGCTCTCGTTAGAAGCCGATTTGCGAACGGCGATCGCGCAAGGCCAGTTGGAGTTGCACTACCAGCCGAAGGTCGACGTGCGGTCCGGCCGGTTCGAACACGTGGAAGCGCTCGTGCGTTGGTTACACCCCACGCTTGGCCAGCTTCCGCCCGATCACTTCATCCCGCTCGCCGAAGAGACCGGCGTGATCGTTCCGCTCACGGATTGGGTGCTCGAGGAAGCGCTGCGCCAGGCGCGGTCGTGGGATGATGCCGGGATGCCGCTCGGCGTGGCGGTGAACATCTCGATGCGGGCACTGCAGGAACCATCGCTTCCGGACACTGTTGCCGCGATGCTCGAGCGTTTCGCGATCCCGGCTGACCGGCTTACGCTCGAGGTGCCGGAAGCGGTCGCCATCGGTGAGAGCGAACGGACCGGGACGGTGTTTGCGCGGCTTGCTGCGATCGGCATATCTTTGTCGGTCGACGGTTTCGGGACCGGGTATTCGCGCCTCGGCTATCTGCGGCAGCTCCCGGTCAGCGAGATCAAGATCGACAAGAGCTTGGTCCGGGGCATGGCGCACAACCCGAAGGATACGGAGATCGTGCGCCTGATCAGCGAGCTCGGGCACAACCTCGGTTTGCGCGTCGTCGCGGGAGGCGTGGAGACCGTTGACGCTTGGGACACGGTATCCGAACTGGGCTGTGACGGCTCGCAGGGCTCTTTCATCAGCCGTCCGCTGCCCGCGGCCGATTTCGAGCGCTGGATGCGCACGGCACCCTTGGACAGCGCCGGGGCGCGAAGACGCTGCGCGACCCCTGGAGTTGGCGTCATAGACCGGGCCGGCCGGCCGGCGCTCGGCGGATACCGTCCAGTAACGCCTGGCCGGGTCCGCGGCCGACCACGCTGCGTTACCGCCGCGCCGTACGCTCCCGACATGAGCCACGTTTGCGAGCCGCTGCTCGGCAGCATCGACCTGCACGGCTTCGACATCCAGCAGACGAGTGCGTTGCTGCAGGCGGCCGCGGCCGGTCTGCACGGCGTCCCGTTTGCGGAATCGGCGCCGCGTGCCCTCCGCCACCTGCGGCGTGAGCTGCGCTGCGACCTCGCCGCGTACTATGACTTTTCCGAGAAGAGCGGGACGCTGACCCTTCGTGACCACGCGAGCGGCCGAACGTCGGCACGGCCGCTCGCCCCCGGCGACCCTCAACTCTCCGAAACGCTTACTGACGCTGGTTCGCGCGTGCACGAACGCCGCTCGGGCCTCGAGCCCCAGACGCGTACGGATCTTGCCGTTGCAGTCCGGCACGGAACGAGGACCTACGGCGTCCTGACGGCAACGACGGCGGCGCCGGCGGGCTTCGCGCCGTCCGATCACAAGTTCATCCGCAGCTTCGCCGCGATTCTCGCGATGTCGTGCCTCACCGAGGGCCTGGCCAAGCTGGCGGAGTCACTCGTCGCGCGACTCCGGCACGTCTTCGAGCACAATCCGAACCCCATGATGCTCGTCGATGCGGCGACCCTGCGTTACGTCGACGTGAATCAGACGGCCATCGACGTCTACGGCTTTACGCGCGAACAATGGCTCGCCATGACGCCGTACGGCCTTCGCGCGCCGCAGCACGTCGCCGAGCTCACCAACGAGATCCGCGCCTTGGAACTCTCCGGCAACGGCATTTCCGATTCGTCGCATCGCAAGGCGGACGGATCGTCGCTCGACGCGCACCTGTCGATCGTCACGGCCGAGCGTGACGGGGCGAAGGTGTACGTCGTGACGGTTCAGGACGTGACCGAACGAAACCAGGCCCTGGCACGATCGCGCCGGAGCGAAGAGACCCTGGCGCGAGCCCAGGGGCAGCTCGAGTACAGCGGGCTGCACGACCGCTTGACGGGGCTCCCGAACCGGGTGCTGCTGCACAAACGCCTCAAAGAGGCGATCGAACGAGCTCGTGAGCAGGGGCTCATGGCGGCCGTTCTCTTCATCGACGTCGACGAGTTCAAGAACGTGAACGACACGATGGGGCACTCCGCGGGCGACCTCCTCCTCAAAGAGATGGCCGAACGTCTTCGCTCGAACACGCGTCAGGTCGATTGCATCGCGCGCATGGGCGGCGACGAGTTCATCGCTGTGCTGACCGAAATCAGCGACATCGACGATGTTGCGGCGATCGCCAGGAACCTCGAACGCGTGACGGCCGAGCCGATTCGGCTGGCGGAGCGAGAGGTCGTCGCGACATGCAGCATCGGGATCGCCGTGTTCCCGCAGGATGGCGCCGACGCCGAAACGCTGATCCGCAACGCGGATACCGCGATGTATCGAGCGAAGCGCGACGGACGCGCGACCTCTCGCTTCTTCACCCCGGAGATGCACGACGAAGCCGAGAACCGAATGCACCTCGAACAGCAGCTCCGCAAAGGGCTTCACGATGAGGCCTTTACGCTCGCCTATCAGCCGATCTACGAGCTCAACGGGGCGTTGAGGGGGAGCGAAGCGCTGATCCGCTGGCCGCAGACCGACGGGCCGGTCGTTCAACCGAACGACTTCATCCCGTACGCCGAGGAATCCGGGCTCATCGTCCCGATCGGCGCATGGGTCTTGCGAACGGCATGCATGCAAAACGCCGCGTGGAATCGTACCGGGCGGAAACTTCAGGTAAGCGTCAACGTATCGGGGAAGCAGATCGCCGATCCGCACTTCGTCCGCGCCGTCCAAGGGGCGCTCCGTGAGTCCGGCCTCGCTCCGGAGCTCCTCGAACTCGAACTCACCGAGACGAGCATGTGCGAGAACATCGAACGCAACGCCGCCGTCGTGAAAGAACTGCGCGCGATCGGCGTCCGCATCGCGGTGGACGACTTCGGAACCGGCTACAACTCGCTCGCGTCGCTCCGATCGTATATCGTCGATACGCTGAAGCTCGATATGTGCTTCGTGACCGAGATCGTCCAAAACCCCGTCGACCGCGCGATCGCAGCGGCGGTGATCACCGCGGCGCATAGTCTGGGCGCGCGGGTCGTCGCGGAAGGTATCGAAACGAAAGAGCAGCTCGCCGCGCTCGCCCTGCTGCACTGCGACTGCGGACAGGGTTACCTCTTCTCCAAACCCGTCTCCGCTGAGCTGTTCGAGCAGATCCTGCGGTCGGATCGCCCTCTCGCGGCCTGACGCGCCTAGCCGTCGCCCAAGCGCAGCCCCATCTCGTCGAGCGCGCTGAAGCCGAGTCCAGCGTAGAGGGGCCGCGCGTCGTCGGACGGATGGAGCACGAGCCGGATCAGCGGGGCCGTGCGCGCATACGCGACGATCTCGTGCATCAGCGTACGCGCGATCCCGCGCCGGCGCGCGTTCGGGTCGACGTAGACCGACTGCACGCGGCCTTCGCGGTCGGAGTCCGAGCCCGGCCGCGGGATCGCGGCGTACACGAGCAGCGACCCGCTCGCGATCGCTGCGCCGAGCTCCTCGGCGATCCACGAGCGGTACCGCCCGTCGGCGACGGCCTCCGTGAACCACGCGGTCCAGACCGGGATCTGTCGCGCCATCGGCTCCTCATCCCAATCGCCGACCTCGCGCCACACGCGCGCACGATGCTCCGCGAGCAGCGCGGCGTCGTCCGGCGTCGCCCGCCGGATCGTGTACGTCACGCGCCGCGGAAGCTCGGTGCGCGCTTGTTCGCGAACGCCGCGATCCCTTCGGCGAAGTCGGCGGTCGCACCGGCGACGCTCTGCAGGTGTGCTTCGTACGCGAGCGCCGCCTGCACGTCGCCGAGCCCGTTCCGCACGAGCTCGCGCTTGATGAGGCCAAGCGCGCGCGGACCTTTCGCCAGCACCGCTCCCAGCGCTTGCGCCTCCGCGACACAGCGTTCGAGCGGGACGACCTTCGTGCAAAGGCCCAGCGCGTCGGCGCGCGCGGCGTCGATCTTCTCCGAGAGCATGCACAGCTCGAGCGCTTTCGCGTAGCCGACGATGCGCGGCAGCGTGAACGAGAGCGCGCTGTCGGGGACGAGTCCGATCTTGACGAACGCGGTCGTGAACGACGCGATCTCGGCGACGATCCGGAAGTCGCACGCGCAGGCGATCCCCATCCCGGCGCCTGCCGCGACGCCGTTCACCGCGGCGATCACCGGCTTCTCGATCGTCAGCAGCTTTAGCAGCAGCGGACCGTAGCGTTTCTCCACGGTGGCGCCGAGGTCGATCGGCTCGCCAGGTGTCAGCGTGCGTGGATCGTCGAGCGCCTGCCCGGAGCAGAACGCTTTCCCTTCGCCGGTGAGCACGATCGCGCGCACCGATGCGTCGCGCTCGAGCGCGCGCAGCGTGAGCGCCAGCGAGTCGAGCAGATCCGCGGTGAGCGCATTGTACGCCTGCGGCCGCGCGAACGTGACGGTCGCCACGCCGTCCGCGCTCTCGACGCGATGGTCAACGGGTGTGTTCAAGGTGCGATCACCGTTCTCTCCACACCGGTTTGCGTTTGCCGAGGAACGCCGCGACACCCTCGCGCGCATCCTCGGTCTGCAGCAGCGCGTGGAAGGCTTGGCGCTCGTCGAGCAGCGCAGCGTGCAGCGACTGCTCGAACGCCTGCGCGATCGAGCGCTTCGCGGCACGCACGGCGGCCGGTGCCTGTTTCGCGAGTCGCGTCGCGAGCTCGAGTGCGACGGGCAGCACGCGCTCGGCGGGGACCGAGCGGTTCGCGAGGCCGTGCAGCTCGGCTTCGCGCCCGCTGATCTCCCGGCCGAGCAGGACCATCTCGGTCGCGAGCGTCTTGCCGAGGGCACGAGTGAGGCGCTGCGTCCCGCCGGCGCCCGGCATCACGCCGAGGTTGATCTCGGGCTGGCCGAGCCGCGCATCGTCGGCGACGATCATCATGTCGCACGACATCGCCAGCTCGAGTCCGCCGCCGAGCGCGACCCCCCGCACTGCGGCGATCGTGGGCAGCCCGGTCGCCCAGAGGCGATCCCACTCGTCGAGGCGCGGCCCTTCGGCGGCGAACTCGGCGATGTCGGCGCCGGCCGCGAAGGCGCGCTCGTCGCCGGTGAGCACGATCGCGCGCGTCACGCCGTCGGCGTCGAGCGTCTCGAAGGCCGCCGCGAGCTGCGACACGAGTGCGTTGGAAAGCGCGTTGAGCACCTTGGGCCGGTTCAGGCGCACGATCGCGACGTGCTCGTGCGGGCGTTCGATCACGACGATCTCGTCAGTTCCGATCCCCTCGCTCATGATGTCCTCCGATCGATCACGCGCTTCGCTTTGCCGGCCTCGATGCGCTCGATCGTCCCCGGCGGGACGACGCGCGTCTGCACCGATATCATCAGCGTCTCGCGGAGTCGCGTGGTGACGGCCTGCACGAGGCGTGCGGGGTCGAGCGCGGCGCCGGGGTGGTGCTCGACCTCGACCAGCAGCTCGTCGAGACCGTGCGGGGGGCGGTCCACGAAGATGCGATAGTTCGGCGAGAGCTCGGTGAAGCGCAGCAGCACTTCCTCGATCGCCGACGGGAACACGTTGATGCCGCGAATGATCAGCATGTCGTCGACGCGGCCGGTGAACCAGTCGATCCGCGCGGTGGTACGGCCGCAGGCGCAGCGCTCGCGCACGATCGAGGTCAGGTCGCGCGTCCGGTAGCGGAGCACGGGCATCGCCTCGCGGGTCAGCGTGGTCAGCACCAGTTCGCCGCGCTCGCCGTCGGCGAGCGGCGCCCCGGTCTCGGGATCGACGATCTCGGCCAGGAAATGATCTTCCTGCACGTGCAGGCCTTGCTTCGACAGGCACTCCTGCGCGACGCCCGGCCCGATGATCTCGGTGAGACCGTAAATGTTGGTCGCGACGACGCCGAACAACTCTTCGAGCTCGTCGCGCATCTCGCGCGTCCACGACTCCGCGCCGCAGATCGCATAGCGCAGCGCCTTGGGACGGCGGCCTTCGGCGCGCAGGCGCTCGGCGAGCACGAGTCCGTACGAGGGGGTGCAGCCGATCCCGACGACCGGGAGATCGGTGAGCAGCTGCAGCTGGCGCGCGGTGTGTCCGCTCGAGGCCGGAATCGCGCAGGCCCCGAGCGTCTCGCAGCCGCCGTGCGCGCCGAGCCCGCCGGTGAAAAGCCCGTATCCCCACGCGACCTGGAACATGTCGCCCGGTGCGATTCCGCCCGCGACGAGACTGCGCGCCATCACCTCGCCGAAGACGCGCAGGTCTTCTTTCGTGTACGCTCCGATCGTCGGGATCCCGGTCGTCCCGGACGAGGCATGGATGCGCGCGAGATCTTCGGGCGGCACCGCGAGCAGCCCGAGTGGGTAGGCCTCGCGCATGTCGGCCTTCGTGCTGAACGGCAAGCCGGCCAGATCGTCCAGCGATCGCGGTGCCGCGACCCCGGCCAGCCGCTCGGCATAGATCGCGTTGGCGTCGCGCAGCCGCTCGACCAGCCCTTGCAGCCGCTCGAGCTGCAGAGCCTCCAGCGCATGCCGTTCGAGCGTCTCGTACTCCGGCTGAAAGATCACGCGCGGCGCTTCGTGCAGCCCTTCCATCGGTCCGCTCGCCTCCAGGACCGTCAGGCCGTGCGACGCGACGTAGAGGAGAAGATCTCGGCGAGGTGTCCGTCGCGATCGAGCGCGTGCTCGACCGCCGCCGTGGCGGCCTGCGCGACGTAGGCGTCGCAGGCGTCGTCCGCCGCGTGGTGCGCGCAGAGGCGTTGGAGCGCCGCGATCACCGCATCCGCGGTCGCGTCGTCGAGTTCTCCGATCGACGCGTACGCAGCGGCGACGGTGTCGCGGTCGCGCGACGGCGGTCCGTCCATCGCCCAGGCAACGGGAAACGACCACTTGCGCCGCCGGATGTCGGCGCCGGCCGGCTTCCCGGTCTCGGCGGGCGTACCCCACGTGCCGAGGATATCGTCGCGCACCTGAAACGCGAGCCCGTAGGCGCGACCCATCCGCCCGTAGGCGGCGGTGCGCGCCGGCGCGGAGCCCGCGGCGAGCGCGCCGAGCTCGCACGACGCTGCGAACAGCGCCGCCGTCTTGCCTTCGATCATCTTGAGATACTCGCCAAACGTCACCGTCGGCGAGGTTTCGAAGCCGATGTCGGCGCCTTGTCCGCGGCAGAGATCGTACAGCGTGCGGTGCAGGCACGCAGTCATCGCGACGGTCCGCTCCGCATCCGCCGGACCTTCCAGCAGCATGGTAAACGCGAGCGCGCACATCGCATCGCCGGCGGTGAGCGCGGCGGGGATGCCGTGCTGCTTCCAGAGCGTCGCGCGGCCGTGACGCATGTCGTCGCGGTCTTCGATGTCGTCGTGGACCAGCGAGAAGTTGTGCAGCAGCTCGACCGCGGTCGCCGCCGGAAACGCCGTCTCGGCGGCCGCACCTTCGGCTTCGGCGACCGCGACCAGGATGCGCGGGCGCAGGCGTTTCCCGCGCTTCGCGCTCGGATCATCGAACGCGAAGTGCGCGCGCACCAGCGCCTTCGTCGGTGAGGCGCCGTCGAGCTGGTCGACGGCGCGCTCGAGGTGGCTCTCGAACGCCTCGAAGGCCGCGGTCGCTAGCACGTCAGCGCGCGAGAACGCCTTTGATCGAGCGCATGATGTTCCCCGGCCGCATGGCGTCGTTCGCGGCGGTCGCTTCGAAACCCGAGTGCACCATGCAGTCCTCGCACTTCGGGTTGCCGCTCGCGTGCCCGTACTTGTCCCACTCGGTCTCTTCGAGCAGCTCCTTGTACGAGGTCGCGTAGCCTTCGCCGAGCAGATAGCACGGCTTCTGCCAGCCGAACAGACTGTAGCTCGGCATCCCCCACGGCGTGCAGTCGTAGTCTTTCTCGCCGGTCAGAAAGTCGAGGAAGAAGGGGCTGGCGTTGAATTGCCACTTCTTCTTGCCGGCCTTGTACGGCGCGAGGATCGAGCGGAACAGCTGGCGCGTCTGCTCCTTGGCGAGGAAGTGATCCTGATCCGGCGCCTTCTCGTAGCGATAGCCGGGCGAGATCATCATCCCGTCGACCTTCAGCTCGTCGGTCAGGTAGTCGAAGAACCCCTGGAACGTCGCCGGATCGGCGCCGTCGAAGATCGTCGTGTTCGTGGTGACGCGAAAACCGCGCGCTTTCGCCGCCTTGATCGCGCCGATGGCGACGTCGTAGATGCCGTCGCGCGCGACCGCATGATCGTGGACCTCGCGCGGCCCGTCGAGATGAACGCTGAACGAGAAGTAGGGCGAGGGCGCGAACTTGTCGAGGCTCGCCTCGAGCCGGATGGCGTTGGTGCAAAGGTAGACGAACTTCTTGCGCGCCACCAGGCCGCGCACGATCTCGTCGATCTGCGGGTGCAGCAG
>OCZT010002027.1_pt1 | contig 20980 bp, 22 predicted proteins | sample 1539031 | NCBI WGS metagenome assembly OCZT01 (sample SAMEA3539308, study PRJEB22396) | soil metagenome | biome: tundra; feature: field; material: soil | place: USA | collected 2010-05 | depth 0.15 m | reverse complement strand
CCCCCCTGCCCCTCAACCAGCCCCAATCACCCCCTACCCAATACCTCAGAACAATAACGCTTTAATGTATCGCTCAACTCCAGACGAATTTACACAATTATTTGGAGCTCCAATTGCCCCCGCCCTCCCTACTTCAACACAACCTGGAACAGCCGAAAATGGAATTCCTCTTGATACTCCAATAGGGACTCAAACACCTGGAGCTGATAAAACAGAACCTCTACCTGGAGGTTATTATCAGTTCACCCCCACAGATAAAAAAGCTAATTGGGTGGCCCCCTCTGATCAAACAAAACTTAGAGATTGGCCAACAGCTTTAGGAGGAGGACAATATACTATTGATCCAGCACAACCGGGCAAGATGGTAAAGTCCGACAGAACAATAATGGATGATATCCAAAATCCTGGAGCAAAACAAAAGGTCCTAGGAAATCTATCTCCTAGCCTCTACCAAGTAGACCACATCGTCCCTCTTTGGGTTGGGGGTTCTGATACTTTAGCTAACTTGCAAGTTCTTGATCTCGTTACTCACGAGAAAAAAACTGCCATCCAGGCCGTACCCTTGACGTTATTAGCCGCACATAAAATTACTCTTGAAGAAGCAAGACAGATGGCTCTAACATGGAATGAAAAAGATCCTTCAGGACTTCCTTCTGACGCTGAAATAACAAAACTAGGAGGTTTTGTTCCACTTAATGTAGCTGAAAAATATAAGCAAAAATGGCAAGATGATATCGGGAAAGTAGATACCATGAAGTATTTTGGTGATGCATTTAAGGAGAACATGGCAAACTTCGGAAAAGGATGGTTGCCAGCACCGATAAGCGAATTTGCAAAAGGATTAGTAGGGGGAGGTACTGCAGGAATTGTTCCTGGAACCGCTCCAAGCCCTGACTCGGGAGCTGTTGGAACCGTCAGCAACATCGCTGGAAACGTCTTAGGTTCAGTGACAGGATTAGGAATACTAGGTAAAGGAATAGGGGCTATTAGAGGAATTATGGGTGGTGCAAAGGTAGCAGAAGGAATCGGTAATGGAATAACCATCGCTAACGATGCCATGAAGGCCTCAAGTCTAGCCCCTGATATCGGAAGCTTGACCCCCGCAACCTTATCTGCATCTAGTCGCGCCTCAACTCTTTCAAAAATGGCTTCTAGTGCTGGTTTATTGTCACTATGGGGACAAATAGGAACTACAGGAAAGGAAATAACAGGACAAGAAACTCCAACGTTTAATAACCACGTCAGCCAATTTTTGACTGATGTTGCTTATGGTAGTCTACTTGGTTCAGCTGGACAAACAGTAAGAGGCTACGCAACTGTAGGGTTAGGTTCTACAGCTTTTTCCTTGATGAGTGGAAGTTCTATTGTTCCAGCGTTGCAAGACGGCGCCCTAATGACAGCGCTTCATGGATTAGGATATGAAAAAGGGTTAATCGACCCAAAGATAACAACTGGAAATGAGGAGGCTTATAAAATGGCAGCGACAACGCTGAACCAATATTTAGGCGAAGTAGTTCCTACAGTTAAAAAAGGAGAGTCTATTCCTCAAGTTTTAAATATAGATGTCCCCAGCGTTGAAAAGATGCGTACGGATTATCAATCTAAGTATCCCAACGATCAACGCTTTACTAATACCCCGCCAATTACTACCCAAGCCGACGCAGTCTCTTTTCTAGGCAATGCAGCAAAAAGAAATTTTGGAAACATAATCGCAAAGAGTGACGGTACTATTCCTCAAGAAGATCTTAAAAAAGAAATGACACGTATCACGGTTGCTCAAAACCAACTGTTGAACCAAACTTTATCTCCAGATGTAAGAGCACAGAAGGAGATGCAAGATCTATATTCTCTAGGAGAAAAACTTAGACCTCAGATTAAATCTGATCAACTTAGGGGTACAACAAATACTACAAATTTACTAAACAGCGCCCCATTTAGAACTTCTAATGAACTGTTACCAAATCCTGATGGACTAACGTTTCCAACAGGCAATGTCCCTTCTACTGGATATGGAGACAAAATTGATACCGTTTCAAAACAGACAATCAATGACTTTTTCAATAACCCTAATAAATATTCCGATAAAATATACGTAGTAAAAGACCCTGAAACATCCTCAATAATGAGGCTTGTTCAACAAGAACAAATCGCAAGTGGACAAAAATCAAATGTAGGTAATCCCGAGGATGCACTTCGTATCTTTGTTAAAAGCGCTGATGGACAACTTCATCCAGCTGGCTATATTCCACGTGAAGAAAGTTTCACTAAAAACAACGGGTTAAATAAGACATACCATGAAATCACTAATCGTCTAAGATCTTTAATTGCACGAGCTCCAAGCGCTGAAGAACTACAAAAAGCTTTAGCTAAAGATCGAGCACAAGTAAATATTTCTACAGACGAAGTGTCTAAACTATTTGCAACAAGAGACACTGTCCCAAGTATGGACGACGAGACCTTATATTCGTTGCTCAAGCCATCTGATGCTTTTGAAAAATATAACTCGGCTTTAAACAACTCCAACTTATCTGAGGCTATGTCCCAAAAAGGCATTAATGTGTTAGTTGTGGATAAAAATAAACTGATGCCATCTGGGGCGGCTCTTCCTAGAGCCAACGCTGATAACCCATACCTTTCATTAAATGTAAATGAACAAGACTGGTTAAGAAGCCTTGAATATAAAAAAGGAAATATTAAGCCTGCTTCAGAAGTAGAACAAGGGATAAGTGGCATCGTTTCAAAGCAAAAATCTGAAAATATGGCTAAAACTGCCGGGAATATTTTGGACAAGGTTAATCAAACAACTCCATCAACCCCAACAGAAACCCCCGCCGAAGTAAAGTCTCCCGAGCCAGTAATAACTAAATTTACTCCCGCCGAAGTTAAGGCTTTAAGAAAACAAGGGTATAGCGAACAACTGATTAAAGTGCTTGAATCTCGTAATGTCTCAACCACCCCGTTTTTAGAGTCTAGAATGCCTCCACACGTGTCAGAGGTACCAAATGCTATAGAAGAGGCCAAAGTCGCTCCCACATCGCCTGTAGAGCCTCAAACAGCGACTCCTATAGAAGAACCATTAGCCCAAAAGTTTGAGAATGTTGTAGAAGCTGCAAAACCAGATGCTGGACCAAGACCAAGGACCTTTATTCAAATGAAGGACGTTTCTGATGGGGTTAATTCAGGGATGGCCGCATATACAAGTGACCCTCAAATTCTTAAGAATTATACTCGTGAGAAACTAACAGAAAAAGCTAAAGCTTTATCGAACAATGGGACTGACGTTCCTGGAGGTTGGGTTAAGTATTTAGCTGACTGGGAGAACGATATTAAAAAAGCAACAGACAATCCAGACTTCAAAATAACCAACAAGAGAGAGTTGGGGGATTTACAATGGTCATACAAACACCTTGTTGACTCAGGGAGAAGACTAGAAATATCACAAAACCCTGGACAAGCCCCAAAGATCGGAGAAGGACCTCTAGGGAGCACAGGTCAAGTAGACAAGGACATACAAGATTACAACCAAGCTCATGGACTGCCAAAGGATGCCATGAATATTTTGACTGTAAACAAGGATAAAACTTATAGTAAGGAGTTTATGTCTGATAGTAGAGAAAAATTCGATGAAAATAAATTTGCTCTTTCTAACATTAAGGGAGAAAAATATATGTCTATGGGGATTACAGCAAAAGGCGCTGGAAATGTTGTATATGTCAAATATGAGCCGACTCTAGCTAAAACATTTGATGCCAATAGAGAAAAATATGAAAATCCTGGAGAAAGTTTAAAGACTCCAGAGGAAAAATTTGCTCGTGTATTTGCTGTGGATGTGTTAAACCTTCCTAAGGATACCTCCGCTGCAGACTTCGTTAAGCGCGCGAACTTGTTGTATAACCGTTATGATCGATATTCAGAACCAGATCTAAACGATAAAGTTAAAATTCACATTTTAACAGCTGATAAGATTAGTAAATACCCAGAATTAAAACTTGATAAAAGCCAATTAGAAAACCCCGATTCTGCTGCAGCAAAAAACACTCTAGAAACATATTCAAACGGATCAACAATAGACGGAAAAATAATAATCGGTGAAAAACTTTATGATAAACTTGTCAAAGCCTTCAACTTTGACCCAAAGAAGTTTGGAACGGGTCTTAAACCTCTTATTAACGGAGATATTGATGTCAACGGCCAGTTAACTAAGTTAATACAAAAAGGCCATGCGATTAAGGCTGACCCTGCTATTAGAGATATGCTTAAGTCTGATCACAATTTAGATTTAGGAGCAAATGATATCGCCAGTTTTGATACAAACTCTAAGGTTGGACCAAAAGCTGGAACATATGACCTGCCTCTATCAAGTATCTACGCAAAAGACCTCTCAGTAGGGAATGAAGGAAGAATCAAAATTTCTAAGGAGAGACAATTCAATAGTTCTGATGAAGGGGTAAAAGACGACATGGTAAATCAGACGAACGAAAGAAGGAAAGATTATGAAGCTATAACTGAAGAAATCAGTAATGCTAAAAATAAAACAGATTTAGAAAACGTTATAAACAAATATGCTGATAGATACAATCTAAATAGAGATGACCTATTCTTTGGTGGGAAGGGAGAATCTTTTGACTTAGGAGCAGCAAAAATAAACCTATCTCATGATCTTGGTAAAATACTTAAAAACATCTATTCACAAACAGTTATCTCTGACTCATTACCAAACAGTTCTCGTGTCTTTATTTCTCCGTCACTAAAACTTCCATTCGACGGCCCAAATAAGCCATCGAGGTTCTTAAACAATGACGAGATCCTTCTTGGTAAGGAATTCATGGCAAAAAGAAACCTAAAAAGTGGGGACCAAGTTCTTGTAACAAGAGATCCATCATACGACATCAATAACATGGTTGTTGCGAAGGTAATAGATGGTAGCAAGTTTGGTCATACCAGCCTTGGTAACGAACACGGAGCCGTCAGTTTGTACAACGAAAGATTAAAACTGGGGGGGGATCAAGATGCTGATACTATGCTTGTGACAAAGGTCGGTAAGGGGGGAGTTGAGCAGAGTTATGCTGATGCTGTTCTTAAAAGAGGAAGTAAGGCTATTCCATTCACTGAAGTTAATCCAAACGCAAAGAGTTACATTACTCCTAGTAATATTGAGAAGGTTATTAAAGATCAGCTAGTTGGAGATGATCAAACATCTAAAATCTCTACGATAAACAGAATTATGGACTCAACAGTAGAGAACAAGTTGTCATTTAAAATATACCCTGCTGAAAGAGATGAGACTGGGAAGAACACAAGTAGATATGAAATCTTATCCAACGGAATCGTTGTTGAAAAAGGTAACACGACTCCTTCTGCTAAAGGATTCACAGCGAGTCCAAAATGGGGCCCTGATGAAAAACAACTTAGAACACAAGCCTTACAAGAGGCTGTTGATTCAAAAAAATCTAATGATATTGTAAGAAGAACTGAAAACAACAACCCTAATTGGATGTTAAAACAAGTTTTTGCTGACGAGAAAGGAGGAAAATTAGATGATTATAAAGCTCGTTCGTTGAACGGGGCTCTTAAGAATTACCAAAACGGGTTCAACCCAGAAAAAATTGCTGAAAAGGCTAAGAGCGTCGACGAAATCCAAAAACAACTGGCACCATTCAACGAGATGTCCAATAAAATAAAAAATATTGGAGGTAATCTAACCCCTTGGCAAGAAAAATTGTTGAGTCTTGTTGATGTCAAAACCTTTAAAGTTCCACAAGAAGAAATTGTTGCAGCAGATAAGAGGGGAGTAGATTATGTAAGACAAAATGTAAAAGATGTTGATTTAAATAATCCAGCTCTTGAACAATTGAAAAAATTCGCAACTACAGTAAAAGAGACAAACCTTAATAAAAAAGTTCCATCTGCCGATAAAAAGGAAGCAATTAAAAGGCTAAACGATTATTACACTTCAAAAGTCGATAAAGGCGAGTATTCTCAAAAAGATATCGATGCCATTGCGTACTGGGCGGCAACTGCAAAAGAAGCCAATTTAAAACATGGAGAGGGCTTTAAGAATCCTAAATTTATCTACAGGCTTAACACAATGATAAACAAATCGCCCGCTGTTGCGAAAGCTTATTACGAAGGTTCAGAAACGGTGCCCGAGACAACAAAGGAAACAAAGGACGGGGCGGGAGGACCTTATGACGGCAAAGGAGGATTGTTATCTAATGCTTGGGGAAACTTAAAAACAAATTTAACAACTCCTATTAGTAATGCAATAAGTAATATTTCAAATATTATAAAGACTCCACCACCTACTCCTGTTCCCCCCACCCCTACTCCTGTTTCAACTCCAACAATCCCGCCGTTAGATACAACCCGATTCTTAAAAGCTATTGCTTCAAATGAAACAAGCGTGGTAAAAGGAGACCCTTCAAAATCATCTCAGTTTTCAGGATTGTCGTCATTAGGGAGCGCGATGGGGACATACAGAGTGACCGCCGGTGAATTAGCATCTTATTCTCCACGTTATTTAGGCAAATCCGTTACTCCACAAGAATTTCAAAAGTCAAAAGCCCTGCAGGACACATATATGACCAACAAGGCTGTTTACTTGAATAAGCAGGGATATACCCCCCAACAAATTGCCGATATCCACAACAAAGGAATTAAAAATTCTTCTTCTCCGGGTTCAACCGTGTATCAGAACCCAAGTTACGTGAATAAGTTTAATGCAATTTATAATTCTCCTACTTCGCAACAGTTGTCTGCTAACATATAGACTCGTCTTGCGTGACTATCTTTTCACTAACGTTGATCATAAGCACATTACATCCCGGACACTGGTATCCCAACCATCGCATTGATTCCTTAACTGGATCAAATTCAAGTCGGATAGCTTGGCCACACTTTGGGCAGGTGAAGAAGGGAAAATGACAAGCATTTAGTTCCTCTGCTTTTTTCCTGTGATAGAAGGCCTTTTTAAAACAAGAACGCTTACAATATATATTACGTTCGCTTTTGGGGGTAAAGGGCACTTCACAAGTCGGACATATTTTTTCGCTTAAGGGTTTCATATTTTATAATCCTGAATGTGCCATTTCTTGCAATAGACCACGTTGCAATGATTTTGCAGACTGTATCAACATTTCCAAATTCTGTACGTGGACTCTCGCTTCCTTAAATAAGGTTGCATCCGAGCTCGCGTTTGCGAGTGTCTCCGCTTTGACAGAGGAGACAGCCTTACCAGTAAGATCATCCGTTTTTAGAACCTCATCTCTACAACGTAGCGCGTAAGCACGTTCCGCTTTTGCCATAGCCCCGTTATAAAAGGGATAATAGCCGGCTAATTTAGCCACCAACTCGCCAACGTTTTCTCCTGTCGTAGTCCCTGAAGCATAATTCTTAAGGAAGTCAGAGTACATTTGTTCGTATTCTTGCATTTTATTTTTCTTCGTTAATTGGATAAATTAAGATTCCATTCCCGTGTGATATCTCATGTTGATAAATAAACGCAGTAGGGCCACTAAGTGATTCAATCTGTCGACTCGATAGTTTAAACTTACCTTCATTGTCAGGATCACTCATGATGGTTGTATATTCTACATCCATTTTTTGCCATCTTTGAATAATTGTTTCTTCCTGTGTTGGGAATGACATACAAGCTTCCTTTGAATCTTTTGTATAGTTGCTATGTCTAAGTACGACGGGGTTTATAATAATCATTCGGTCCCATGTCACAAAGAAGTTAATTGGGTCTTCACTTTCTATTTGAGAGTGGTGCATTGCATAAGCTCCCTTGTAACGACCATTTTGTTCAAAACAGATTGCATGTAATACACCAACTTCTTCTACAATCTTTTCCACATCTGACTCCACAGCGTCGCGACTTTTTTTATTGTGAGCCGGGACTATCCTCTTTAAAACAGAATCGGCAGGAACCTCTTTTACAAGCTCCACCACTTCTGTATCAATTATTCTATGCTCTATTTCTGTATCAATTATTTTATTTGGCTCTTCTTTTTGCATTTGTTTTATTTAAATTTTTATAATATTTATCGTTCCTCGCTTTGACTAAATCCTTAAAATCAGGTCTCTTTTTAAGAACATTATGGTAGTAGTCTTTGGTTCTCTTGTTCCAAATCGCTCTTTTTTCCTCAATAGTTTTCTTGACAGTAGAACCTCTTTGACATTCCCTACTACAAAACTTTCTTTTGCTACCTGATATTAATAGTACCATAACGTTCTTACAATTAGGATTTTTACAAGGTTTTTGTATTCGGGTTGCTCTCTGTAGAGGCCTTTTAGGAAACCCCATTTGAACTTCAAGCTGCCTAACTCTTTCTCTCGTCAATCCTACAGCATCACCTATTCTTTGTAAGGTTTTGCCTGAATTTCTCATTCTTCTAATTGTCGATTTAACGATCCCACTATTAGCCTTTCTTTCTTTCCTTTTTTTCAGTTTTATTTTTTCTTCTTCTGTAGTCTTTTTTATTTTCATACTGTTGTACTTATCCCATTTATTTTTCTTAATGTTATTTTTGTCTCGAACAAGTCCTTGACCTCCTGTAAATGGGAAATTAATAATAGTTGGGGAAAACTTGTTTGTAACTTCTCAAGCACGGTGACAAAACTCTCTGTACTCTCGCGATCCAACGAAATGATATTTTCATCCATAACGCGGAACCCTATCCCAGGCATCAGACTTGCCAAAGCCTCGGATATGGCAACTGTTATCTTAACTTTTTCGCCACCTGAGTACGAAGAAAACGGAAGTTCTTCCTTACGATCATTTAAGACCGTTATGAATAGTCCCTCCTTAACTCCTTCATCGTCCGCGGTGGCCTTTTGTGTGTCTAATCTAATTCTAAAATCAGACATCTTACCAAGAACTTCATTAATACGATCTTCTAGTTGTGGAACAATGAAGTCTACAACTGTTGCCTTTACTCCACGAGGACTTAATGCCTCCTTAAGTAATTCAATTGAGTCCTTCTCTTCAGCTATCTTGGAATGTTCATTGTGGAGCTCTACAAGCCTCACAGACGCGTCTTTGATGTCCTGTTCAGCCTTGACTGCCAGTTGCATCTCTAACGTCGCGTCTTGACGTGTATTCTCAGCATCCTTTTTGTACATTCTAAGAGTAGCTAGTTCAACATTCACACTGTTTACATCATAATTTTTGAAATCCTTCTCCATAGAGGTAATCTCAGCAGCAAGCGCAACAAGATCCTCTTTTGTATTAGACACCTCCTTCTCTAGTTCAGACTTTCTTACTTTTATCTCTCCCATTGTTTGTTGAACTTCATAAAAGTCTTTAATAACATCCTTAGATTTAAGCAGGATTCTGATTGTAGAGAGAATTTCCTCACGCTTGTTATACAAGCCTGTTGAATCTTGAACTACAGGTAATAATTTACCTGAAGCCTCCCACTTGTCGTAATTATCCTTCTCAATGATAGTCTTCGAAGCCTTCTCTTCCAATTGGTTAGAAAGGAACTCTATTTGTCCTCTAACAGGGAGTAAGAAGGGGCAGTTATCACCAGAGGGGCATTTCCCAGTTTCTTTCATAAGCGCGATTAAGCGTTTATTTGTCTCTTCTATTTCAGAAGTGTAATCAAAAACCGTTGGACGATTAGAAAGGTGTTCATTTATCTTCTGTTGAATGACTATATTCTGTTTTAAGTCTTCACTGATTTTTTCAGTTTCGACTACCATTTTATCAGCTTTTTTAACATTTTCTTCATGTGTTTTTATGTCTACAGACTCATGCTCTACAATTTTATTGACAATCGTCTCAATTTGTTGTTTTGTATTTAACATAAACCTAGAGATAACGCCCCCCATCTTCTTTTTGTCCTCTATCTCTTTTGACGACTGATTGATACTATTTATTTTTAATTCTAGTTTTTTCTCAGTTTCAGTCAAAGTTTCTACTGTTGCAGTTGCTTCGTCACAAGCCTTTTTGTGGACGGGATATTGTTCAGCGACTAATTTGGCTTTATTTATGATGTCCTCCGTTTGGATGATATTCATTGCCTTTATTGCAGAATTTGTTTCCTGCATCTGCAAACAAAGTCTCGCTTTCTCATACAAACCATCGAAACTATTAACCCTAACTATTTCTAGCAACAGGTCTTTCCTTTTGGACGCATTGGCTTTAACAAAGCTGTTTTCATTCTCTTGTGGATAGGCAATACTGTTTGTAAATAGCTCGTAGGACGCCTTAAGTAGGTCGTTTTCGATCCAATCTTGAATGTCTTTGATCCCCGTCCTTTCGATAGGAAGGAACTGCCCCTCTGCGCCCGTGTTTTGTGTAACGGCAAGCGTGTTTTTACCCTTGTCCGTGACTGACCGACTGATGAGAGTGTGCCTCTCTCCATCTGCCAAGCGGAGAGACACTGTAGCATTTTTTGATCCTCTTCTGACCATTGTTCGTCCTTCAGATCTACCTTTACCGTACAACGCCCAAAGAATAGAATCTGTAATAGACGACTTGCCGCTTCCGCTAGCGCCATCAATAAGAAGTTTTTCGTTCTCTCCAAACGTGATACGTGTGTTTTCATGTGAAAGAAAATTGTTTATTTGTAACAGATTTAATAATTTCATTTTATATTTTTTGTGTATTTGCAGTCGGGATATTTTGAACACCCCAAGAAACTACCGAACTTTCCCTTCCTTAATTTTAATGCCCCTTTAACTTTAATTCTATCAGTAGAACCACAGGCTGGACATACCCCATTTTGGACCGCCGATGAATCTATCTTCCACCCCTTCGTAAAGTGGGTTTGACCTCCCGTGCTTTGAGCCATTCTATTCAGGTTTAAGTAGACTCAAGATAATTGAATCGACCTCTCCAGGGCCAAAGACTGTCGCTTCATCCAATATCCAATCAATAACGTGTTTCTTTTTATCATCATCGATTGTAAGTGATTGAACTCTATCAACACATTCCTTCTTCGCCTCATCCATCTTTTCTCTAGTAAATACTTCACCAACAACGGCTGGATGGAATTGTGACTCAATGTATATTTGCTTCTGACAATGGGGGCAAGTACTTTCTACTATTGATTTGATTACATTAGTATTTGAATCAGTCATGTTTTTTATTTTTTATTCTTTTTAATAATTTTCTTTTTAGGTGCAGGTTTTGTGCCCTTCTTTACAACCTTCTTAACGCTCTTCTTTGGTGTTTTAGCAATTAGTTTTGCAAAAACATGACCTTGTATAAGACTTTTTTGTACATTTGCTACAATCCCGTCAGTTAAGTTTCTTGCTGCTCCTTGTAGAGCAACGTTAGGGTTTCCTACCTTGTCTGTCCATGCTGGTTCCATTGATAAAAGGATAAAGTATTTAACAGCCTCTTCTTGAGTGGATGTTAACTTAACTCCTACGTATTCTCTTTTTTGTGTTTGTATTTTTTTCATTTTGTTTATTTTTAAAAACTCTTGTAATTGTTCTAACGTGTTATTTTTATGCCCATATTTCTTGTGAAATTCTCTATGAGCTTTCTCAGACAAAGTAATTCCATTACTCGCTTCGAATCTTAATTCTGGGTATTCTGAGAAATTTTTAATGTGATGAGCATTTAATTCTCCTCCTGTTGTTCCGTATTTCTGACAAGTATATCTATCTCTTAAGAAAACTGTCTCCCTCCAGATATCAAATGATAAAGAATATCTAATCAACTTATTTTTTGGGGTTATTCCTCCTTTCCAGAAATGACTTTTAGATCCTTTATGAGATATCCCCATATTCTTTCTATGCTCATCTGAAAAAGGAACGGGTTTCTTTCTATTCGAATAGGTCTTGCCTAAGTGTTTTTCCCTATTTTTCTTATTAGATTCCTCTGTGTGGTGTTTACCAGACATACCCGCTTTTTTTGTTCTTTTATACACTCCTGTTGGCATTTTTATACTTGTTTTTTTAATAGAGCTAGGACTTCTTGTTGAAAAATAGGTAATTTATTCTTCTTATCGTTGAATAATTCCTCTCCAATTTTTGCCAATGAGAATGCATCATTTTCATTATCATCCAAGATACTAACACCATATCTCTTATAAACTTCTATCAACATAACATCCTTCTTAGATCCTCCGCTACCAGTTATAAATTTCTTTAAAGTGGTGGGAGCGACGATAATAAATGATATCTTGTAATCATCCAATAGAGCACGTGTCATATAGTTTAGTGCTGATAATTGCACGAGCGCCGTGGCGTTTTTGACCATAAAGGCCAATCCTTCTATCACAGCGATGGTGGGTTTCTCGTCTCCTAATTCTATTTCTATATCTTCAATGATCTTACGTATTCTCCTAACTTCGTTGATAGGTAGATCCCCTGACGGCTTAGATTTAATTAGTTTTTGTTTAATTATCTTACCGTCCTTTAGAACGACAATTCCTGTTCCTGTTAAAGAGAGGTCCAAACCCATGCTTATTGTTTTAATTTTAGCCATTTATTATGCTCAGCCCTTTGAGAAGTTTTTGATAATCTACCCCTCTATCCTTCGCATACATTTCGAGTAAAGCCTCTATTGAAAAATCAATTGCTCCTTCTTCAATATGCATTTTCTTTCTTTCGTTGGGATAATCCTCAATCAAAAGCGATGCGTCGAATCGTGATAGTTTCTGCTTCATTTCTTCGGGGTCGATTGTTTTGTTAGTTATAATAACTTTAACAATAGCATCCTTCGGTATACTTGACAACTGCTCAGTTGTGGGATTTTCAATTTTATGAATCTCCCTAGCTGGAACTTTTATCTTTTCTACTTGGAGATCAGAATTTATCTTAAAAATAAATTTTTCCTTATCTCCAACTTCCGTTGTGAATACATTTCCCGTTATTATAACCTTCCCATAATCTTGTGCTTTATGAATATGACCAGCTACGATCAACCCATATTTTTCTTCTAGTTCCTTTTGAGGTAAAACAACTTCACTTAAGTCTTCTGTTTTTACCCCATTGAAGAATGTCCCAGAGATGCAATGGTGGGCGAACAATATGTCACCCCCATCAAGATTTGCCATTATCTTTTTTGTTGAAGCTTTACTGTTCTCACACCCTAATTCGGAGTTTAAGATATAAGGCAAGAATCTTACTTTAAGCCCCCCTACGTCTACTGTGCCCTGTCTAGGAGGTAATTTAGTGTAGATGTGCCAATTGTCTTTTTTTACCTCGGCCAAGAAGTCAATTGCTGTTGTGCCATCACCCTTCTTTTCGTGGTTTCCCCCGATTATATAGATCTGTTTATCGCTAAACCTCTCTAAAAACTCTACAAAAGCTCTGTTCGTGCTTGAACTGTTGTTTTTACTATTGAAGTTATCTCCCATAAAAACTATATGGCCACAGTCACTAAACTTGTTGACAATAAAATCTAGTATTTCCTTCTTCTCCCCGACTCTACGATCTTCAATGTAATCTGCGTATGAAAGATTGTCTTTAAAATGGAGATCCCCTAAAACGCCAATTATATTTTTTGTCATATTTATTTTTCCTCTCCGTAAAAAGCTGGTGGGGAGCTTCGACGGCTTCTGCAGTAGTGTCGAACTGGATTCTGAGGGTCTTACACCTCGGTCGTCCCTCCCCCATCAGCCCTCTACAATAGAGGACTTTATTTATTACATGGTTGATAGCTTCTCGATGATCGCATCATATTGAACAGGAATAAATGCTATACCTAAAAGGTTCATAACCTTGTCCTTTGCTGTTTCAAGATCAACTGCTCCCAACTTATCTTTTGCAAGTTTTATAATAACTGCAATCTTGTCGTCATTTGTCAACGAACCTCCTGATGTAAAAGGAACATCGTTTGTTGGAATACTTCCCTGTACAGGTCCTTGTTCAGGAAGCTTGTCATTGAAATCCCCACGAGGGTGTGTGTTGTCTGCAATTGTAACTTGAGGCATATTATCCAAATTCTCCTTCACCCAGACTACGTTGATAATCTTTGGATCATGATGCAATGAAAAGTCCTTAACTTCTACTGCCTTTCCGAACTTATCCTTAACTAATACCTTACCCTTATACTTAAATCCGATTATTTGACCGAATTTAACTGTCTCCATATCTCTGTTAATGAATTTCTTATTTAATCCAAATCCTACATTAATGATTTCTCCTCCCTCTTGCAGCAATTGGTAAATAATTTGTTCATTACCGTAACCGTCTATTTGCCCTACTATTTTTCCGATATAAGTTCCTTGGACACTGTCTCCAGCGTTAACGAACTTTGCCCATTGTGGCATAACCTTCTCCTTAGCTTGATTGAATATATCTACTGACATAATTTTATTTTTAATTAACTTTATAATTTAACTTAACTGATAACCTCGACCCTTTGGAGTAAGTATACACTTTGCAACTAACTTGTCAAGTGACAACTCCATTGACATATTATTTTAGACGTTCTTTAATGTATTTTCTTTCTCCAATCGAAAACAAATGTTTATTTTTGTTGAACAGCCCAATATCCTTTTTGTCGATAATCTCTTTCATTAATGAGTTTTTATCGAGTTTAGGCATAGTAATTTTTGAGATCTCTACTTCTGAACTTTTTAATAGATCATCAACCATCCCCAGTACCTCATCCATATCTTCTATAATTCCAGGGGGAGTTTCCTTTTTTTTATTTTCTTGAACAGACAATGTAGAGTTAACTCCAACATCAATTCTCTGCTCACTTTCACTAACCATTTGGTCTATTCCCTTTACTGAAAACAAACTTATTTTAGCCCCTTCTATTAGTGGTTTATTACCAAGAGGGTTGTTTTGTTTTTCAAACTCTACTTTTGCCAAGAAAAAAGCGTCCTCGAGAGAATAAGCAAATTGAACACTTATGAAGATGTTTTTGTTAGACTCAATTAACATAGCAAATACTTTTAGAGGGACTAGTCTTGGGGGTAATAAAGGGTCATTAGGCATCTTTGTTTGCTTTATCAATAGCCTTTCTAATATCGGAACATAATTTCTCATCTCCACTTAATGTACTCTTTGCTTTTTCTCTCCCCGCTCCAAGCACCACTTCACCAAATGAATAGGTAATCCCCGTTTTCTTTATGACCCCCACTTTCTCTCCATAATCTAAAATATCTGAAATTAAATCAATACCTTTTGCGTAATAAAGGTCAAGAGTAGTCTTTTTCCAAGGGAACCCTACTTTATTCTTAACTGCTGTAACGATGATCTGATTACCTATTTGAGTCTCTCCTTTTTCTATCTTAGTTCCTTTAGAAACTTCAAGACGTACGGATGAAAAGAATTTTAATGCTCTCCCCCCACTTGTTGTTGTCTTGGCTCCGAAGAAAACACCTACCTTGTCACGGATTTGATTTATAAATATAACGATAGTCTTTGACTTTGAAATAGGCCCAGCTAGAATACGAAGAGCTCTACTCATTAAACGAGCCTGAATTGCCATCGTGTCCTTCATAAAGTCGTCTCCATCAACTTCAGACTTAGGGACAAGGGCACTTACGGAGTCAACAACGATCATATCAAATGAACCTGTCTCTACCAACTCCTTAATTATGTCCATGCTTTCTTCTAGAGTTGCAGGTTGTGATACCAACAACTTAGAGATGTCTAGCCCGATGTTCTTAGCGTAAGCCCCATCGAACGCGTTCTCAGCATCGATCAAAGCTACACGTCCTCCTTTTTTTTGTAGTTGTGACATAAGAAACAACGACAGTGTACTTTTACCTCCTGACTCTGCCCCGAAGACTTCAATGATTCTTCCGCGGGGAATCCCTTTTCCAATTAGATCGTCTAGCGCGTAGCACCCTGTTGAGACCCAATCAACCTGGAAATCAATTTCTTTATCTAGTTGCATCAACACATCGTTACCATACTTCTTTTGAAGACGCGCAAGCGCATCCTCGACCTTATCTACTTCTTTTTCTGTTACTTCCGCCTTTTTTTCTTTTTTCATAATTTTATTTTATATTATTCTTAATAATTTAGGTTTAATTAATACTATGTAGCTAAAATAGTTTTCAAAAACAAACAAAACCTTATATTTTTTTGTAACACCAAACCAACAGACATCACAATCAGAGATTACCCCATTATTTTCTTTTAAAAATTTATTCCCTTTTTTATCTTCGGCAGTTATTTGAACTACTTCTTTTCTATCTCCTTTGCCCTTGAAATGTTCAAAATAAGCTAATTCCTCACCTTTCTTACTGTTTATCCTCAAATATTTTTCATCAATTATTATTTTCATTTTTTTTTATTTTTAATCGTACCTAATGTCTGAGTCATAATTGGTGATGGGTTATAAAATATAGGTTTTCCATCTCTAACCTCAAAATGTACTTTGTTCAAGTCCATATTTAAACCTTTAGGAAACCTAAAAGCCACCACTCCAACTCCCCCCTCATTGGTATATTTTGCTTCGTATAAGATAAAATCAGTTTTCCCTTTTATCATCCTCTCAAGCATTGCACTCGTAATTATTTCTATTTCTTTTTCTTTTTTCATAATTTTATTTTCTACATTTAGTACAGAACTTCCACGAAGGAATCATCAATTTAGCTCCACAAGGACACATTTTGTTTGCTAAGGCATATCTTGGATATTTCTTTTTTGTTTTGCATTTTAACATTTTTTAATTATTTCTATTGTTAAGTTGTGGTCAAATATCCAATTCGCTATAACTTGTCCTGCAAAAAATAACCAAATTAGGAATATTCCAAACCAAAATTGTTGCTTTGTAATCATTTTCTATTTGTTTAATTTAACCTGTAGTTCCATCACTGTTTTCTCCAACTTCTCAAAGAAGTTTTGGCTAGGCTTCCATCCAAGACCTGCCAACTTATCCCCGCTCAAAGCGTAACGAAGATCATGACCGCTGCGTGCGCTATGAAAATCGACCAACTCATACTTTACTTCTTTGCCGAGAAACTCACCAATCTTTAACGCCAGGCTCAGATTATCAATCTCTGTCTCTCCAACAACACTTAATCTTTGAGGAATATCAAAGTCAGGATATATTTGAGGTGGAACTTCGTCTATTATAAACTTCATAGCTTCGGCTACACTGTCCGCATGGATATAAAAACGAGTTCCAGCTCTCTTTTTATCAGGATAAGCATGAATCTTAATTTCGTCACCTTCGATTATCTTCTTCACGCAAAGTGGAATGAATTTCTCCCAATCTTGTGTAGAGGAATAAACGTTCATGGTGTTGGTTATAATAACTGGTACTCCATAAGTTCTCCAGTAAGATATTGCCAAGGCCTCTTGTGCTGCTTTAGATGCTGCATAAGGGTTACTTGGGACAATCATATCCCATTCTTTTGAACTGTAATTTTCTGGAACAGAGCCGTAAACTTCATCAGTTGAGAATTGTAGAAACATTTTCGGTTTTAACTTTCTAGCGAGTTCTAACATAGTCAACGCAATATTTACATTATTCCTAACAAAAGGAACTGGGTCTGAAATACTTCTGTCAACATGAGAGTCTGAAGCAATATTTAGAATGTAATCTACTTGCCCCATCTCTTTGATCATCTCATCGCAGAATTGAGTTGCGAGATCATGAGTAATTATTTTTACTCTAGGATTTTTGGGAACGTTTTGGGGATTTCCCTTATGCTCCCATGAACATGGACAGATAAAGCCCGCGTCCGTATTTGCCAGTAAGTACTTCAACACGTGACTCCCTACCAACCCTGAAACACCTGTAATTAATATTTTCATCTTTATTGTATTATGTTAATAATTTCCGAAGTAACACCTTTGTCATATCCCTCATCGTACCCCGCTTTGTAACCGATGAAGTAAGTGAGAAAACTTACAGCAGCAAGGGCTATAATATAATATATGTCCATTTTATTTTTGTTATTTTATAAATCCGATCCATCATCAAAACCCTCATTATAACCCCTTCAATACCCGTTATATCTTCCTCCATAATAACCTGCCATTAATACGAGAATCAACACCAATATCGAATCTGATAATGTAATCATTTTTTTGTTCTTACCTTTAATCCCTTAATTGACTTCTTAAGTTCTTTGTTAATAATCCTGTCTTTACTAAAGATCTTCGTCTTTTTTTTCTTGTTTATTTTTTTCATCTTTTTCCCACGTACAATCAATATCCTTGCACCACCCCAACTCATGGACGGGGTCCTTTATTTTATCGACAAACGAATCAAAAGTTAACAGCAGTTCTTTAATCTCATCTACTCCACCCTCTGCAACAGCCTGTCTAACTAATTGGTCGAACAATAAAGCAAAACAACTAAATAAATCATTCAAGTCCTCATCTACAAATAGTGTAAAGCCTAACGATTGTTTCTTTTCTACCATTTTTTTATTTTTAACTAATAATTGTTTCTATAATACTCTTCCTCTTATACTTGTCAACTATTAACCTAAGTTTAGAGAAATTATTTTTGCAGCAAGTGCAGCTTTCTTTCTCCAGTCAGTTTCATCTTCCATTTGTTGCTTTAATTCTTCCTCTAATACCCCAAAGTTTAACTCTCCCCGAACCTCACCGTCCTTAGGGGGATTATTCTCCATTACCTTGACAGCTTCAATAAAATCTTCAATTTTATCTTGAGTTAATTTACCTTCGGGGTCCAACTGCTCCATCAATTGACGTATTTCTTGCTCGCTAGTCATTTTATTTTATAAATTCATTAAATTCTGATAAAGCCTCCTCCCATGTTTCCTCAGGTAGCCCCTCGTCATCGACACCAAAATCGCTCTCCACGTAGGGCATTCTTATCTCAGCAACAACAGGAGGAGGAATGGGGAGAGCTTCCTGTTTTGCTCCCTCCTCGTTTAATGCCTTGCCTAGTTTATCAAAGGCATCATTTGCCTTGTCATCCGTATCGTCGTACGCGAAGCGTCCCTTGACCATATTGAAGTTTGCAACAACTGTTGTCCCAGTCTTTCTATTCTTTGCTAACGTGATCTTCGTAGTGTCTGTGAAGTATGACTTCGCAGTCATATCCTTGTTCTTCTCGCGTTCAATTAAGAACACAAGATCCGATTCTTGTCCAATACCCGAAGAGTCTTTAATGTCATCCGAATCAGATCTCTTGTTCCCCCTTTCTGGTTTTCTCATGTGGACAGGGAGGAAGATTATGATCTCTTCACGAATCGCAATAGATTTTAGGTCTCTTACGACTTGAGTCAGGAACGTTGAGTAGTTAGAGGATAGTTTACTCCCCCCCAAAATACTGCTCGTCTTTGGAAGAAGGAACCCTAAGTGGTCAATCATCACAACCTTGATACCAAATTTTTCTTTACCTTCCTTAATCTTTTGCTCAACCCAAGCTACGTTTCCAGAGGAATGTTTGCAAGGTATAAAAGCACAATCTTCTCTTGACATGCCCATTTCGCGGAATTTCTTCCACAAGTGGGTCGGTAAAACTTCGTACGAGAACCATAAGCTCTTTGGCTTCTTAGGACCACGAATCAATGATATTGTCCAGTCTTGCACAAGTGTTGTCTTACCATGCCCTGTCTGTCCCGCTACTACAACGAGATCTCCCGGCGAAACTCCTCCACAAATTACGTCATCAAAACATGGCATTTGAAGTGGGTAAAAGTCGTCTTGATCTAGCTCTTGCTCTTCGGCAACATCTGCAATGTGCTTAATTTCGTCTTCTCCCTCTTCGAGGATTATTGGAGTTTCGTCATTTGCCGTCTTCCAAGGACCGCTAGACATCGCGCCTGGAGCTCCACGAGGCGCGCTAGAGCGTCCTAGGGGGTTGTTACGACGTTCGGTGCCTTTGATGGATTCAAACGTCGTAGAGAGCTCTCTAGAGGCCAAAGGCGGAGTATTTAGCATGTTTGCACTGGTGATAATGCCCCAAGCTTCAGTTTCCCAGTCCGCTGGATGTATCTGAGTTAGCACATAACCTATATATTTAGCCATTTCTTCGTTCCTTTGCCCTTTCCCAAAACCGTAATAGGGTTTTAATTCTCTCTTTTCGAAGTTAAAACTAGGAGTTTTTGAAGGTAAACTGAAAGTGTCAACCACTTCTGGGAATAAATTATGAGGAAAAGGTTGCAGTGGGGCGTCTTGAATCACGGAATAAGGGCCTTTATTTGAGGTTGATCCAGGAGCAACTACGTAACCTCCCTCGCAGCGAAAGTCAATAAGCTTCTTAATTCTAGCCTTATTCCTAACATTTCCGAAGACATAGTAATAATGCAATCCCTTACCCCCCGTAGAAACAATCATGGTCTCTTGAGGTAAAAACGAGGGGTCTCCCATTTCTCCTGTCTCAGGATCCTTCCCTTCAACATCAACCACCGTAATACCTGAAATTTTACCTGTCACGATTCCAACCTGTGCTTCAGGATACTTCTCGAACCATGATCTAACCTCTTCCTCCGTAGCGTATCGCGTTTGAAACTCTTTCCACGGGATTGAGGGCACTTTGTCTTTTCCACATGGGATAACGGACCACCCGCGTTTTAGATAGCCTAACGCGAGGTTGATCATTTTTTCTTTATTTTCCATGAGTGGTGTTGGTTATTCGTTTGTCTTCCCCCGTAAGGTGAATCAGTTCGGCCATTTCTATGATTCTTGAGGAAACACGATCTCCCATTCTGGCGGACAACACTTCTAAATCGCAATTTGAAGTAAAGACTATCGGCAACATCTGCTCATATTTTTTGTTAATTATGAGATAGAGCCTCTCTCTACTCCATTCTGAGGTTTTTTCCGCCGCGATGTCATCAAGGAATAAAATACCTTCAAAATCCATAAGATTCCTAAAAAGGTTGTCTGTAAATTCCTCTCCTGGTTCCTCATAACTCTCTCTGAGCTGCTCCATAAGATCCCCTGCATTATAAAACCTAACCTCGATTCCTTTGTCGAGGGCCTCCCTAGCAAGAGCACAGGCAACAAAAGTTTTACCAGTACCTGCATCCCCATAAATATAAAGACCTTCTCTTTTTCTTAATTGCTCCAACGAGGTATTCCTAATTTCCTCACCAAGTTTATCAAGCGTTGCTGAGTGATAACG
>OCZT010002026.1_pt1 | contig 20981 bp, 31 predicted proteins | sample 1539031 | NCBI WGS metagenome assembly OCZT01 (sample SAMEA3539308, study PRJEB22396) | soil metagenome | biome: tundra; feature: field; material: soil | place: USA | collected 2010-05 | depth 0.15 m | reverse complement strand
GTGGTGTTTCAGATTGTGACATAAGAATTTGCCTTTGGGGTATCTGAACAGTTACTAAAAAAGGGTAAATCATCATGCTTTAATTTAGGAAAAGTCTTCTGGCATAGATCATAAGACAAAGAGATTGAAGGAGCTTTCCAAATAACGGCTCTATTTTTAGCAGAGTGGGAAAGATATTCTGTCGTGACATATTTTTTATCTCCTTCCCTCTCTGCGGTAAGAATGGTGATTCGTTGTTCAACATTTGGAAACAATGGTCGTGGCCGTGTGTCATGATGAAATGCCAAAATAGTCTTAAATTTGTCCATCATTAACGTTCTCAAAAACGAGGTTCGTTTCGCACTACAAATCGAAAGCGGAAGGATGAGACTCAACTTGACAACTTTATTGGAAGAGAGCAATTTCTCGACAAACGGGATCCAGGCATTTCCCTTGCCTTTCTCTTCCTTGTAAGGAGGATTAGCAATCACTACACAATTTTTGGGAATCTTCCCTAAAAGAAAATCTCCCCTTAGAATCTGCTTCCGCAATATTGTAGAGGCTTTTTGCTTCGTAATCCCAGAAAGCCAGGGACTTAAACCCTCTATTATTTTCACTAATGCAATTTCTCGTGTAGCCGAAACAATTTCGTACCCATAAAGGGCTTTCAAAAGTTTTTCGCCTCGAAATCCCTGTTGAATTGCCAAATAACAGCCTGCCGCTATCAATAAACTACCGTGCCCAACACAAGGATCAAAAACCTTACTATCGCGAATTCCACGCAAAGAGCGATAGGCGGTAAACAAGGCCACATCACTTGGAGTGAAAACCTGAGCGTATTTTTTAGCTGTTTCTTTGTCTCGCGTAGAGCTCGAAATTGCTTTTATGGTTTCTATAAATAAGCTACTTTGTGGTGTTTTCGTGACTTCTTGAAAAAACTGCGCAAAGGCCACGTCACTCTCATCTATCCATGGATATAGATTAGGTATAGTCTCTTTATCTTCTAGATAGTTCTTTTTCAATACCCTCTGCGTATTTTTCAGATAACCTGTTTCTTGCCCAGAGTGTGCCGGATCATACAAATTGCTATGATCTTTTATTTTAAGATTCAAAATATCAATTCTTCAATTATACATCAATCTTCTATTATAAATGTACTGGCTCACCACATCCACTTTGCAACATCTCGTGGATATGGCATCTTTGATCTCTGGTAAGTTGGGTGTATTTGGCCATCTTTGCTCCTTTTGGAATTGGATTGCAAAGGAAGACTTTACCTCAACTCACCAACTCCGTAAAGTTGCACTTGATACTTGAACTCGCGTATATCTCAAAGGACTTCAATCTCCAGCAGGTTAAGAGATGCACCAAAACTCCTTGATCATGCGTTATTGCATAAGAATTAAAACTTTAAAGCCCTAATTCAACATCCTCTTTTTCTAGTTTATTTGCATCATTCTCGATTTTTTCAAGGTATTCTTCTAAGCTTTTAACAAGTTGCGGTTTCATTGTGGTTTCAAGCAATTTCAACGCAGCTTTATCCACTTTATCCATGTACAAATTTAGAGTCTTGTTCTCTTTAAACGTGGCCTTAACCTGTTCCTCGAAGTCTTTAAGGGTTTTCGCATCGAGAGTCATTACCACACGCATATAAAGTCCAGTTATATTTCCTTCACCTGTTAATGTTATCGCCACATTCGGTCTTGAATGCACCTTTACTGCCGCTTCTTCGGTAGGTGGTGCCGTGCCAAATGGTAGTACTTCCATAATTTCTTCACTAAATTTCAATACGCCATTTTTATCAGCAATTAACTCATCACCCATTGCGGCGTAGTCCTTAATCAATGCTTTCTGTACATATTCTTTTTTATTATGAAAGCTTTTTTCACATACGCTAAGTAAAACAGGATTGCCTTCAAATTTGTCAGTCCAAACTGTTATTTTTGTTTTTGTTGTTTTATGGCTCATCTTAAACATAATTTAGTTTCCCTTCTTTCCTAAAATAAGCTTGCGCATTATAGTTCAAGTTCAAAGCCTCCCAAACCATCGTTTTCTTTTTGATTCATCGTTTTGATAACGTTTTCAAATTCCACCGGCATAGAACAGGTCCTGCTTATCCAATCTTCTATTAATTGCTTAGATTCTTTATAACCATAAAGATTAAGAGTAGATAGCCTTGTCGAAGTTCCAAGAGTTACTTCAGCAATATCTTTCACCGCATCTAAATTACGAAGATGACCCCACCTTCGTTCAGGTACCTTTTTATTTAGTTCGAAAAAATTCATACCTTTTGCGCTTTTTTCGTATTTATATGTTATTAAGAATGGCAATTTAAACGAAAGTGACGATTTATGTTCCATATCGCTATACACTTCCTCAAGAACTTCTTCATCTGTTCGTAAAGGTATATCTGCTGCAATTCTCATATTTTAAGCATAACAGAAAAAACATGATCAAACTGATACAATTGATATTGAATTAAATTTTTGCAAGAAGATAAATATATGACACACTATAATTTAGAAAAAACATTTCAAGAGTTTAAGGAGCGCTTTGCTTTTATGACCGATAGTGGCCTAATCAAAGTTTTCAACCGAGAAGTCGACGGCCACGGTTGGGTTAGTGCAAGAGGAGCGTATTTAGTAGCTCTTCAAGAAGAAATAAGTAAACGCGACTTTGATAACTCAGCTGTTGGTGGCAAAAATCAAGCTTTCCCTGGAAAAAGAAAGATAAAGTTAGAGGGTAAGAAAATCCTGTTTGTTGACGAGAAAGAACAAAGATTAAAAAGCTAATACAATTTTGAAAAAGTCCCATACATGGATAAGTTCAAACAATTTAGGCCAGGTACAATAAGCGCTCCAGTATTGGAAACTCTTGTGAAATTCTCTGGACTTGCCATTTTTTATAAGAGTTTTCAATTGCATCCGCAAAAGAATTTCCCTCAACTCGTTCATAAAAGACTCGATCTCGATAATAACCAAACCCAAGCCAATATTCAGAATGAGAACAAACGCCAAAACCATCTCCTTTAGAAGACATTTTCGTTATCATCTCTAACAACTTTCTCTCTTGCGGACCAGGGGACCTGGGTTTAACTTCTAATTTTATAGCCAGTTTATTTAAAGCATCTATGAGTTCAGGAGCTTTTATAGTCAAAGTTACTTGCGGTTTTGTAGTCCATTCTTTTAGATAGGACCAGAATAAGTGAAGTTCCCACCCCGCTTTTCCCTCTTTTTTATCTAGTACATGGAAAAAACGAAGCTCTTCATATAAAGTTATGTTATTCGTACGCTCAAGAATTTCTTTTAACATAATGCATCCTTTTTGCTATAAAGAATTTTAGCACTATTACGGCCGACCGTCCAATTCTGTAAAACTATCTCAAATAGTTGTCGTATCTACTTTCCTACAACCTAAAATTAAATTATGGTATAATCATTCTATGAACAAACCATTTAGTGAATTACGCGTTAGCGAAGAAAGTCGTAAAGCATATCTAGAAACCGCATGGCCGGTCTTCAGTTTTAAAAAAAGAGAACAGCCTTTTGAGGACGTAGTAGAAGCTTTTTATTGGCTTCAAGAACACCCTCTTTATCTTCGAGACTTTGAGATAGGTTTTCCTCTAAGCAATTGGGAAGGCACTGGCCTCTGGATCCATTACGCCAAAGTAGATCCTATTAGCGCAAGCATTTCGGATGACGAAAGCAAGAATACTCATACTGAAGTTTGGCTGGAAAGTGGACCTTGGTACAGCCATGAAATATCAGTACTTACCGGCGAAGATCCCCAAACCGCAAATATTCCTGGAATTCAAGTTCATGATATCCGTCTTGATTGTCACGGAAACACTTTTGAAGAAGCCATTCTAAATCTTGCACAATTAGTAAATCAACACTACGGTAACTACCGCGAAGGTAACCAGAAAGATGCCAAGAAAGCATTTGTCAAAATGATGACCTCCGACTTGGAAAAACTTTTAGGTGAAGCAGAGATCGTCAAAGAATAGTCTATTTTTAACAAAGAAGCCTTTTTGATTCGGTTAGTTTTTTAGATCACTTCTCCAGACGTATAATAAAAGTATGACTGAAGACGTAGATTTTGACGCAACTGGCATCTCTATAGAATTAGATAAGATGTCTGGACCAGAGCTCTTGATGAAGCTTTGGCGCCTTCGTATACAATCCAAAGAAAATACCGCTATTTTTTTACTTGACGCAATTCATTTTTCTGACATTCTTGGGGACAGCGGAATTGACGAACCTGGAGATGTTTCCAATCTCAAAACCAGAATAAGTTTTTGGAGGCCCGAAAAACCATATACGGGTGCACAAAGGTTATTTAGAGCAGAAGAAATTTATATTAATGAAGGGGATAAAGATGGTCCCGAGGCAATTCTTTCCATTTCCGTTGAAGATGATGGCGCGCTGATAGATTACAATATTTCTTTGTCAGGCCAAATATGGAAAGAATTACTGCTAGAAGTCCAAAAGGAAGTTTCAACACCTTGGTTCTCACATATACAAGAAGGTAATTTGAAGGATAATAGTTTATTTAAGTCCGACCTAGACCTATCGTAACTGGTATTATAAAGACATGGATTTAAATAAAGCAGTCAACACTATCCGTAAAAGTATCAATTGGAATCAGTTATACGGAACTCCAAATAAATCCGTAGATAGATATGACAGTCATACCGTTCCTTTATATTTTCGTTGTCATGAGCCCTTTCAACAGACTGGAAACGATATTTATTGGAAAGTCTGCGTTAGTCGTCCAAACTTTTCTCGAACTGCTGGATACGGCACAGATCCAGAATCTGCTTTAGAGGATTTAGCCCTTAGTTTAGGCAAACGTATTTATCTCGATCCTATTAATAGACAGCGCTTACACCTTCTTTGGGATTGTATTCCGCCGCTAGACATAAAACGAGATCCAGAATTTCGTTTAAATACAATCCGTTGTGAAATTTCAAAAGATTCAAAAGGAAACAATGTTTGGCATTTAGAACTCACTTCTGAAAATGAAGCCAAGGCAAACGAGGTAGGTTCAACACCTTCAACAATCCTTGAAGAGGCTATCCATTCATTACTTTTAGAAGAGGGTCGTCATAACTTTTTAACTAAAGACAAACTAAACAAAGGTCTAGTTCATTTGAAACAATACGTTATGCTGGAACTCTCTACTACTCAAAAAGGAAATCTTCAACTCTTAACTCTATTTGATAAAATTCACGTTCCCTCGCACAAAGAAGAAATAGAGCTTTAGAACACAAGAAGGTTATAGTTCATTTTTCTTTCAGTTTTTAGAGACTACTTCGGGCAGAACATTTGCCTCAAGTTGCTCCTCATATTCATCAAATTCCTTATAAGATTTAAATCCCTTTACCGAAATAACGTGCTCACACTTACAAGAATCCTTTTTGAAATCATAGGTCCTGCATAAAGCATCCGAAAGAACGTCAATTACTTCATCAACATCGCTGAATCCCACCATGCGTCCAGTAATGCTAACTTCAACAATTGGCCCCTTAGAGCGCTTAGTTCCTTTCTTGCCTTTAGATTTCTTTGCCATATTTTATTTTCCATTTATTCCAATAGAGCAATTATACCGCTTTTCTATAACAAGCGTTCGAGAGCATTCTTTTGAACCTCTGGTCCAATTCTCCATTTCCCAAGAATTGTATCCAGCAAAAGATTTTCAATAGCGGCGTTATCCGGTTCATCTGGCAAAGTAGTTGTTTCCAACATGGCCTCCAGTTTAGCAAACCCCTTCTCTGCTTCTTGTTGGATTTTAGTCAGAGACCATTGCCCAGATTTGATTGCCTTTAATTCTTCCCCATCAATTTCTGACCGATTTACGTTTAGATCTCCCGTTTCCAAAAGTTCAATCCCCATGTGTAGCAATCGAATTAAATGTGAGGAATTTTTTGGGTCAAATCCATACTTCTGAAACAGAGCTTTTCGTTCACGTCCCATATATCCACGTGAACTAGGATGACCAAGTTTCATTAATTGGGAATAGGCATATCCAGCAAAAGCTTTATAGCTGTGCTTGCTAAGAAACATCTTTCTATTAGCAATCCATTTCTCCCAAAGAGGATCAGATAATAGCGGCTCAATCCACAGTAGTCCCAATACGTTCGGATTACTTTTACGCAAAAGAGAGGTAAACTTGCGTACGGAATAGATGACCACATCCAATTCCTGGGCTGCATTTTTCTCTAATTCACTATTTGAATTAGGCCAAACCCAATGTCCTTCCTTTATCGAGGACCATTTTCCGAGTCCCAGTGCTTGGTCAGAAGGAGGAATAACAATTCCCATAATATCCACATCATCAATGTCGTGTGGGTCGTTTTTTAGAACTTGAGTTCCGTGGCTGATAGATCCCACATTTGATAAAACCAAAAGGTTAGGTTCTAACTCCCATCCGTTAGCATTTTTAAATGCGCGAGCTATTCTAGGGTCTACGTTTACAGTTTGTTCCATATCTTAGGATACGCTTTACACCAGGCCATCTGCAACTAGGTACTGAAGATTCTTAGGAACTTTTTTGATAATTTTGCTAAACTCGGTTTTAGAAACAAGTTTAGTTCGATATCCAGCTTTTAAAACCGTATTAATTCGATGCACACCGCAAACCAAGTTTACGGATCCATCAGTACCGGCTACATACATAGGCTTTTTTGGAACTCGATGGCATACTTTACACCTTCCCTCTTTCCTTTCAAGGTTCACTTTAGACTCCACTGTACGAGTGACCATCAATGCTGCCATAAACATCTCCCATAAGCTTTGCCGTTAAAGCAATTATAGCATATTTCTTTCAACTTCAAACCGTCTAAACTTATAACGAAACTAGCCCCGGACGGACTTCACGAAGTTAATCTTGACCTTTGAACGAGTAGTCTGCGTGGCCTTCTTCAAGACGGCCTTCTTGTCCGTCTGCTCCTTAACCTTTGCAGGAACGAACCTCTTTTGTCTTTGCAAAGGTTTCTTGCCTTCTTGACGGTTCTCCCTGTTGTGCTCTTTTTCTTCCAATCCCTTTTGGTACATAGAGTATATTTCTTTCATCGATTCAGGGTTTTTAACTCCTAATTCTTGTCTGCGTTTCATTTCGTTGAAAATCGTTTTTCTATCCCCACCATCCCCGAATGGATCGGCGCCTTCGTATTTAAGGAACGGAACAATTGGGTCAAGTTTTTCTTTTACACATTTTTCACAAATGTCTGCAATCCAAATATCGCCATCCTGAGCTGAATCCCATCCCCAGTTTGCTCTAAGAGTCATGAACTCTCCGTTCATAGGATAACCCTTTTCGTGTCTACGGGCAGGCTCCCACACATAGCCACAGATATCGCAAGTTATTGCGCTCAAAATGTCTTGAGGCTCTTCTAGGGCTTTCTTTTCATATTTATATGTCATTGGTTCATAATATCATTTTCCGACGAGATGAGCAAATAATTACTTTAAAAACACGGGAGTTCGGCAAATATCCCTTGACCTGATGTACTTCGTATTCCAGATGCAATGCGACAATTTTTTGGCCCAACGCCACCACGATAAAATACCATCCAGGTCCAACACTAATCTAACGGCCTCACATTGTCAGAATACGGTTCATAATAGCCAAAATACCATCATGCCATTCGCCAGCATCTTCAGGCATATGAATCGTGTCTAACATTTCCTGCACTCTATTTTTTTCGGCTTTGCTTTTATTGATCATAATTTCTCCGAAACAGGCGGTGGATTTGGTACATATTTAGCATCCAACTCATCGTCCCAGTCGTCGGCAGTGTCTTGCTGAAAATCCTCAGCATTACGCTTCCTCGTGGCCCAAGTTTCTTCCTGCACCTGGTCGAGTGGTCCTTCGTCCAAGTCGTCATCAAGAGGAATGCCTTCCAACTCAGGTACGCGAACCCATTCTCTATCATTCTTCCAAAACTCAAGAACTACTCTTTCAATAGAAGTCATAGTATCTCCAGCCACACAGTTATGGTTATCCTCAAAGCAATGTCTTGGAGGGTCTCCATAATTCCAAGAGTGTGTTTCTTCAACCCATACGCTCATTGGTTTCAGGTCATCTATCCAGGGTTTCCATTGGTCCGCAACGTCGAAAGCTTGACCACACGATTGGCATTCAATTCTAAAAAGCATCGCTTCACGAGCATAAATATCAGGTACATCTCTAGGATGGAAATTGTTATAGCGAGGCGTGCCATTGCTGTCATGCCATTTTGGCTTATCCGTTATGCGACTAGTAATGTCTTCATAATCCGTTAACATCTGCTCTCCTTGACAATTCAGAGGTTCAACTCTTAACCAATTATAACATTTTTAGCGCTATTTGTATTCTGAGATGTCCAAAAGTTATTTTGAGAATTATCCCAATTCAAAAACTTTGGAAGTTTTACGCGAAGGCTTTAACTTGCATTCTTCCTTAGCTTTATTCGGTCCAAGTTGTAACGCCAATGCTGCGTATTTAATCGCACCTAACAAATTTTTGTCGTCAAAAGTCATATCAATATCTCCACCACCATCGTCATTTCCTACAGCAATTTCTCTTTCACTCTCTAAATTTATAAACGCATATCGATCATCTTTATCAGAAGTAACATAGATAGTGCTATCTCCTAAATTTTCATAGTCCAACGAATATTTTTCTCCATTTAGCTTAAAATACATCTTTTGGTTATCTGAAACTAAAACTTTTTTCATCAACGAAAAATACAACTCAATTTCCTTATGCATACTATCTATCAAAGAGCTCAGTTCAGGAGAATTTTCCACTCCTATTTCACATGCGCTTGCCAAGAATTGAACCAAAGATTTGGTAAGTTCCTTTTTAGACGGAACACGGTTAGGTATGGGATAGGTTTCATAATAATTGCCCTTTTTACTCATCACACCTAAGCCAATTCCTTGCTTTTTTTGAACATTCAGATCAAATTCTTCAACTAGCTCTATTTCATAGTCGTCGCCTTGATATTTAAATTGGAAGGACTTTTGCCCGTTCGTTTCTCCTTCGATAGCAAAGTCATTTTTAGCCACATAGTCAGCAACAAAGGCTCCAATTTGCCTTCCGGCACTTTCAAAATCAAGAATTGCTTTTGTCATAATTTTAGTATAGCAGGCCCTATTCTTCTAAAGTCTAATGGTTTCAGGTTTTCTTTCTCTAAAATATTTTGCCATAAAAGAACCTTGAAGGGGTATCATTAGCGTTCATCCTCCTACGGGGGGACCTACTTTAGAGGGATAGAAGTCTTTTAGACCAAAACTAAAAATTAATTCCTTCAACATCTGGAGTATCCGATATCAACAAGTTGGCTTCAAAATTTTTAAGAATTTCAAATATTTCCATAGCTCCCCAGGCCTGTTTATAACGACTTGTTCGAAGTGCCTTAAGAACACCTTTTTCTTCAAGTTGGTTCAACCCAAGTCTAGAGGCCTGTAAAGAAAGGTTCAGTGATTTAGCTACAGATTCAATATCAACTATCGGCTGCGCTGGTAATAAAGTAATTATATTTTGCGCAGCAGAACCTGCTCGTAATTTTCCTGACTTCTTATTCCAGTCTTCGGTAAGATTTCCTATTTGCTCCGACAAAATTAGAAATTTTTCGGCAGCACTTTTAGTTGCAAGAGCAAAAGTTGCAACCCAATCTTGAAGGTTTCCTTCTCTAAAATCTTTTAGTCCATTTATATATCCTTTTGGATTTAGTGCTAAAATCACACTAATTGGAGGAATAAAATAGGGAATTAGGCCACTCCTGCCAAATACAGCATAAATTAAACACCTTCCTGTTCTGCCGTTTCCGTCTATAAATGGATGAATTGATTCAAATTGAGCGTGTACTACTGCCGCTTGAATAATTGGGGAGAGATCTTTTTGGTTTATAAAATCTGTCAGATCTTTTAGTAACGGCACCTTAATTTCGTATGGAGGAGGGATATACTCCGCATCTGCCGGAGAAAATCCTCTTCCGCCGATCCAGTTTTGGCTTTCCGCAATAATACCCGCTAGTTTTTGATCTGAAGTTTTTTCTAAAAGAAGATTATGAATTTTTATAAAATCATCCATCTTAAAATCTTGTTTAGATTTCCCAAGCTCAATGGCTTCTTCCATAGCTCTTATATTTCCAACCACTGCTTTCGCCGTATTGTCACTATTTTGCTCGTCAAAAACCGCCTTAGCCAATCTTTTATGGCTAATAGAAATACCTTCTATCCAAGACGAGCCAATTGCCTCAGACCTCAAAAGAGGTCTAGCTAAACTCTCCAATCCGCTTATTGATGCTATTTCCTGGAGCTTTTCACAAGCAAACTCTGCTTCTTTTACAATTTCATATACAGAAGAAGGGAGAATAGGATCTAAATCGGCAATTTTATCTGGAACAAAAGCTTCATAATCAAAGCTTTGACGATCCTTTTTGGTTCCCATAGAAGCATCCAGAGGCATCCACTCCATTTTTATATATTCACCCATAACCTTTGTTTTAAACCTCCAGAAACAAAGGTTAGTACTTCAAACAACAATAACCTTTGTTTTACTATAGCATATTACGAGTGCTTAATGGCAAAGTTATTCGAATTTTCTAATTATTGGAAGATTACAGGAATCCAATTGACCTATAATAAGCAGATGGATACTCTTATAAATATTATCGAAGAGCGACTAGAGCAAAAGCAGAATTTTAAGGTTAAAGATAAATTATCTTTCAAACAAAAGCTAAAGAAACTCCCTCCTGAATTACATCCTATTGCTCACGAGCTACAAAAATTGGTAGACTCCAAAGCAACTCTTGACGATGGACGTCTTTTTACTTATTCAATCCAATCTTCTACACTCCTAGGCGACAAGAGCGAACATTCACTTTTTTTAGATTTTTATCACCATAGCCTTGCTCTTTCTTATGGAGAGAGTACCGGCACAACACCTGAATATTTGTTATTTGAAATGGATCATTTTTCGCTAAATGGGCATGCCATAATAGTAACCGACTCTCCAGATGAGGTCCTTGAATATCTAGGGGACTATATTGGAGTAAGCCTGGGCAGTTTAGGTTTATTAGATAGGCAAATCTATAGCAAGAAAACACAAGATTCTTTAGGAATATAAGTAGATGGATAACTTTCTAGATATTATTCAAGAAGAATTAGCACAAAAAAGGACCTGGGAAAGCATTGACCATCCCCTAACTTTCGAAGAAAAACTTTTAAAATTGCCTCCCAAGCTACATAAAATCGCCAAATATCTACAGAAACTGGTAGACTCCAAAGCACTTTTAGAAAGCGGTGATTTTTTTCAGTATCATCTCGGCTACCGTCCTAATGCGGATTACTGTCTTGAGATGGATTTTCGCGGACTCAAGGCGCAAATTTACGATACGGCAACCAATTACAACGCCGCTTATGCTTTAGATGAACTGTACACCAGCGTTAACACCACTCAAGTTATACGTTCTAAGGAAGAGGCGGTATTTATTGAAAAATTAGCCCATTATCTCGGACAAAAGTTGGGCAGTTTAGGTTTGTTAGACAAGCAAATATATAGCAAAGAAGCACAAGACCATTTAGGGATTTGAACAGATGGATGAATTTATAGATATTATTCAAGAAGGGTTAGAAGGCAAAAGGCAATATCACCAACCCGATGAATTTTCTTTTAGCCAAAAGCTAAAAAGACTTCAACCAGAATTACGTCCGGTTGCTAAAGAACTTCAACGGTTGATAGAAGCAAAGGCTACTTTAGATACAGGCGCTCCTTTTAGATACTTAATATATCAAAATTCAGAGAGCGAAAATTATATGATTGGCCTAGACCTTTACCCACACGCCTGTCTTCTTTCTTACGATAAGAAGCGCAAGAGAGAACCGGGTTACGAACTATTAGATGCAGATGATTTAATGGAGACTTGCGGAGAAATGCGCACTGATTCTCTGAGTTATTTCATTAAATTTTTGGGATTCTACCTAGGGGAGAGATTGGGCGGTTTAGGATTATTAGACAAACAAATATATAGCAAGAAAACCCAAGATCATTTAGGAATTTAAGAAGATGGATAATTTTATAGATACTATTCAAGACGGGTTAGAAATCAAAAGACAATACCAAAGACCAGATGAATTTTCTTTTAGCCAAAAGCTAAAAAGACTTCAACCAGAATTACGTCCTGTTGCTAAAGAACTTCAACGATTAGTAGAAGCTAAGGCTACTTTAGATACGGGTGATCCGTTTAAGTACTCAATATACCGAGGGCCAGATGGCGGCAATTATGTGATTATTTTAGATTTCTATCCACAAGAGTGTCTTATTTCTTACTCGTACTATAAAGAGGGCGAAGATAATTATTTCCTTTCGGAATCAAATGGTTTAGTGGAAAGTTATGGCGAAGCGCACTACAATTCTCAAAATCATTTCATTGATTATTTAAGTTTTTATCTAGGGGAGAGATTAGGCAGTTTAGGATTATTAGACAAACAAATATATAGCAAGAAAACCCAAGATCATTTAGGAATTTAGAACAGATGAATGATTTTATAGATATTATTCAAGATAGGTTAGAAGGCAAAAAACGACATCACCGGCCCGATGAATTTTCTTTTAACCAGAAGATAAAAAGACTCCAACCTGAACTACATTCTATTGCCAAAGAACTTCAAAAATTAGTGGAAGTCAAGGCCACTCTAGATAACGGCTCTCTTTTTCAGTATTCTATTGACAAGAACGGCGAGCCACCTTACTATATAGTGCTTGGTTTTTCAAGCGCATTCTCAAGCATTAGCTATGGCAATGAGTTTGATAAAACCAATAAAAGTTACAGTTTGTACGAGTCGCATCGTAGCACAAATTTTAGAAATTCTTTCGAAACTCAATCTGAAAAAGAATTTCTAAAATTTTTAGCAAAATATTTAGGCGATAAATTAGGAGATTTAGGATTATTAGACAAACAAATATATAACAAGAAAACCCAAGATCATTTAGGAATATAAGAAGATGGACGAATTTATCAGTACTCTAGAAGAAACTTTGGATTATAAGCGCAAGCGAAAGTTTGACGATACGTTTACATTTGAGGAAAAACTGGAAAAGCTTTCTTTTAAATTACAACGCATTGCCAGACAACTTCAAAAACTAGTAGACGCTAAGGCAACACTCGAAAACGGAAACCTTTTTAAATATTCCGTTCAGAAAGCTGTTTTTGGTTCTAATTTCGGAAAATATTATATCGAATTAAACTTGCCAGATTGCGACGCATATATTGAGTACATGCGTCGTGGCGACGGGCCTTATATACTATCTATCAACCATCGGATGAACGGAAGAACTTTAGAAGAATCTGCAGATGACGATGAGATTTTAGTAGACTTAGCCATTTTTTTAGGAAATAAATTAGGATCACTTGGAATGCTAGATAAAGAGATTTACCCAAAGAAAGTTCAGGATCATTTAGGAATTTAGAACAGATGAATGATTTTATAGATATTATTCAGGATAGATTAGAAGATAAAAAAAGCAAGAGGAAAGTTCTCGATTTATCTTTTGAAGAGAAGCTAGAAAAATTACCGGTTTCATTACATCGTACCGCCCGACAACTTCAATTACTCGTTGACTCAAAAGCCATGCTGGAAAATGGTTCTCTCTTTCAATATGATGTCGCTATAAATGAAGGAGCTTATTATATCTTGTTAAATTTTCCTGGTCTTGATACACACCTCTCTTATGGTTCAAACGGAACGATATACCTTTATCAACTAGATGAAAGGGGGTTATCGGACCAAGCGATGGTTTCTTATTTAACAGAGAAAACTGAAGAAAAGTTTCTCAGAAAATTAGCTCATTATCTGGGTTCAAGGTTAGGAAATCTAGGTTTACTCGACAAACAAATATATAGTAAAGACACCCAAGATCATTTAGGAATATAAATCGATGAATGAATTTATTGATATTCTTCAAGAAGAGATAGCTCTTAAAAGAAACCGTAAACGTAATCGCAAGGATTCTTTATCGTTCGACGAAAAACTGAAAATTCTACCATCCCAACTACATTCTATTGCCAAAAACCTTCAAATGTTAGTAGACGCTAAAGCCACTCTAGATGACGGTTCCCTTTTCCAATATTTTGTTACAACAAATAGTAAAGGCACTTCTTATATTCACCTAAACCTTGTTAGTTCCATAGCCAATATTCATTTTTATAATTCATCTGAAGTAGCACCTTTAGCGTCTTTTCTTAAAGGAACGAGTCAGCGACAAACAGACGAGCCAGGTTATTTTCTAATAGAATCACATCGAAATTTAGCGATGAAAGCTGTCACTAAAACAGACGATGAAAATTTCTTCCTTAACGTTCTAGGTTATTATCTTAGCGAAAAAATTAATACTTTAGGGTTTCTGGATAACAATTTCTATGCCCCAAAAACGCAAGATCATTTGGGAATCTAAACCGATGAATGAATTCATCAACGTACTCGAAGAAACTTTGGATTATAAGCGCAGACGAAAGTTTGACGATAAGTTTACGTTTAAAGAAAAACTGAAAAAGCTTCCTCCTGAACTAAATATTATTGTTAACCAGCTTCAGCAATTAGTCGATGCTAAAGCTACTTTAGAAAATGGCAGTCTTTTCCAATATTCCATTCATAAAGCTGTTTACGGTCCTAATTTCGGAAACTACTTTATCGAACTAAATTTCACAGATTGCGAAACATGTATTGATTACATTGCCACTAAAGGGATCGGACATTATGTACTATCTGTCAATCATCGCAGCTGCCCGGAGGGAACTCTAGAAGAATCTGCAGGTAATGCTGATGAGATTTTAGTTAACTTAGCCATTTTTTTAGGAAACACATTGGGTTCTATTGGAATGTTAGATAAAAACGTTTATCCGAAGAAAGTTCAGGACCATTTGGGAATTTGATTTTTTAGTCTTTTCAGTGGAACATATAAGAAGAAGTCAAAACAGATTAATTTCTGCTCTCCAGAAAAATCATTAATACTTTAACAACTACAACTATTCCAGTTCCAATTCCTTTCCCCATAAAACATTATAGTTCGCAATTGTCTTATCTAAATCAAACATCGGTTGAAATGTTCTAAGCATTGGTTCCAGTCTCGGGATTATTGAGTCCTTTAACTCTTCAACCTCTTTCTTCGATAACCCAAAAGAACGCGATTGTTCTTTAAGCGGTCTATTGCCTGGAGCTTCATCATATTCAGCTAATTTTTGGTCCACCAGATTTATAAACTTAGAAGAACTCATATCCTCTTTATTTTTATAAAGAACATCCAAATCATAGTAGTCCCTAATAGCTCTCCTGGTAAATGCGGTTCTGACTTTTTCCGCTCGGATTTCTTCATAATCCAAAGAATAACAAAAAGCATTTTCGTAATCCTTAAATTGCTCTCCTTTTAAAAGTAAATGAGCGAAGGTCTTTTTGTGAGGAAGTTTTACGGGATGAAGACTAGTTTCTATCCTAATACTTCCATATTGAGAAGCTATAAAAATGCTAGGATACTCAAAAGTCCAAGATCCATAATCTTGTAGCTCTGAAAATTTGGTTTTCCGTATTAGAAGTTGAAATTCAGTAGATGAATTTATTTTAGTCAAGATCCGTGCAAATTTTTCTAATTGAATTTTATTAGATGTGATATTTTCAAATGATTGATCCCAAGGAATCGTAAAATCAATATCTTCGCTCATCCTATGAAAATCAAGATAGCATTTGCTAAGACAGGTTCCGCCTTTCAGAAAGAAGTTTTCGCCGCCTTCTTCTACAATAGCCCATATAAGTCGGCTCAGATAATAGTCTTTCTCAACAATCCAAGAATTTAGATTTTTATATTTCGCGGTTTCAATACACGCATTTCTAAGTTCATTTCTTGACAATAAAGCAGGAAGATTTATTGCCATTTTGGGTTTTTTCTTTCCCTAATAACGTCATTTTCTATAATTCGCCACTTCGCATTCCATTTACCTTTTCTGTTGTTAGATGGGTCCATTACTGGTACCCCTTTCCCTGCCCTAACTTTCTCTAATAAACTTTCATATGATTTTGGAATAAGTTGTTGTCGATCTAAAAGTACACCTAGCTTTTGACAAGAACTAGCTTTACCTATTATAGTAGCATATCGCGTTAGTTTTTCTACATTAATTTCTTCAAATAGAGTTGTCACCAAACCAACACCACCATCGGCCTCGCCAAACAGTTTAGGTAATTCTAAAATATCCAGAACCGTTTTTTCCGGGTCGCTAAACATCACTTTTTCATCTTCGAGGTCAATTACACGGGTTCCCAGTTTTAGTTTGTGCTCTTGTGCTTTATGAAATATTACTTTGGCGTATCCAGCAATTCTATTATTTAGATGTTTTTCGGAAAAAACGTCAATTCTAGACCAATAAACTTGCGTTGTTAACCCACTAAAATACAAAGCTACTACACCTCCAACATAATAAGGTCGATCTCCCAACAAGGCATTTATATATGTATATGGAGAAGGCAGCCAATCTCCATCGAAATAATTTTCTAACTCTAACGCATAAGTACCTCTAGATACCTTTTTGGCCAAACCTTTCCGATTCAAATTCTCCAAATGCCATCCTGGAGATTTAACCCCGACAACATCAGAAACCTCTTGTAAAGAAACAATGTTCTTGCCGTGTCGTCCAACAAGGCCCACTATTTTTTCTTCAGTTGGAGTTAATATTATAGAATTCATACATAGAGTATATCACATAACTACGATTCAAGTACCCTTTTACAACCAAATTTGCAGTCAACTCTTCCAACCTCTACATGTATACAGAAATTATGAGATAATTATTATGCCCCCCAAAAAACACTATGACCGAAAATATGGAAAATAAATGACTGAAGATAATCAGAAACCAAGTGAGCAAACAAACTTATTCGAACTCGCTGATAAAATGTGGCTTTGGCTAGTCACCCCAGAAGGCATTTGCGATGTTTGTGGCCAACCATATGCTCATCATGAGAAAGGTTGTTATGTTGGCGAATACCAAGCTGCACGTAAGTTACCCTAATCCAGTAAGCTCAATTGGTGTCGAGAACAAATAGTTACTCGGGTTTGAAGAACTTTTTTACAGTAGTTCCGTCGCGGTAGAGACGTCAGCAACAGATATTTCTTTAACCCTTTTAGAAGACCCTTCAAGGCGAGACAATACCTCAACCTGTCCCATCATTTGCATCGCCTGATATAAAGGTAGTCCAGTTGTAGTGTGAAATATTCCTAGATATAACATCTTCCAAGCCTGCTTCCCTTTAACTCCCAATTCTTGCATCTCAGCCTTTAATGTTTCGTTAAGTAAAGAAGCATCTTCAAGTCCGTCTCTTTGAATTACTTCGCCAACCCTAGTCCATAACGATAACATTTGATTGCGATCCAATCCTTCCGAAAGACCCTCATTCGTTAACGGATCGGGCATCTCAAAAAGAGGTTTAACCATTTTCTCTATTTGTCCATAATTAGTTATTCTCTCCTGCAACAAACTAGCCAATTCTTCCAATTGCCCGGAATCCACTTCAACCCCTAACCACGGCTTAATCTCATCCGCAAATTCTGGCAAACTTTTAGCCCTAATATGACGCGCATTTATTTCTTCTAGTTTATCGTTACCCAAAATTGCTGGTGCCGGATTGATTTTCGTAGGATCAAACAATGTTGAGAGTTCCGCCATATTCAACAAATCTGTTTCTCCAGGTGGTGCCCACCCAAGTAAAGCCATTGTATTACAAAGAGCTTCTGGCAAATAGCCTCTATCTCTATAGTCCAAAATATCTAATGCGCCTTTTCTTTTAGCCAACTTAGAACCATCTGGCCCTAATACAAGTGGTACGTGAATAAAAGTAGGAGGTTCCCATCCAAAGGCTTGATATAAAGCAAGGTGCTTAGGTGTAGAGGCAATCCATTCCTCTGCTCGCAAAACGTGTGTAATTTCCATCAGGTGGTCATCAATTACGTTGGCGAAATGATATGTTGGAAAACCGTCTTGCTTTAGAAGTACGGCATCGTCAATATTAGTTCCCTCAAACGAGATCTGACCTCGAACCATATCTTTCCATGTAATAGTCTCATCTGGCATTTTGAGACGAAGTACCGCCGGAGTTCCGTTCTTGACGGCATCCAGAACGATATCCTGATTCTTTAAGCATCTCCTGTCGTACTGCCTCGCTTCTTTACGTTCATCTTGTTCTTGTCGCATTATTTGCAGATCTTCTTTAGAACAAACGCAGTAATAAGCTGCGTTCTTATCTACTAGGGATTGCACATAACTCTTGTAGATATCTAGTCTTTGTGATTGACAGTAAGGTCCGTGTGGGCCCTCAATTCCAGGGCCCTCATCCCAATTCAGCCCTAGCCATTTTAGAGAATCAATAATAGCTTTTTCTGAACCTTCTATCTCCCTATTCTGATCTGTGTCTTCGATACGCAAAATAAATTGCCCGCCCGTGTGCTTAGCGGCCAGGTAATTAAATAAAGCTGTTCGCACTGAACCTGCGTGCAATACGCCAGTTGGGGAAGGCGCAAAACGAACACGCCAGGGTTTCGTGTTATCCATCTTTTCATTCTACAATATTCTGAGAGATACTGGTTGATGTGTACTGGTTCACGACATATGGGAAAGAATTTACATCTTTTAACATTGTTATACCCATTACAACCAGGTTTCCGAACTTAACTAGCGAATATCAAATTCAAAACGGCCATTAAATATTCGGAAATTACATTTTAATGGGTATACATTCCTTCTTGAATTGAGTTATTGTGAGCAGCGAGCCACTCGTTTGGTGTTAAGTATCCTAGACTCTGGTGTGGTCTTACATTATTGTATTCCACTTCCCAGTCCCTAAGCTGGCTTTGTACGTCCGAAAGTGTGTATCTGGTCTCGGCGCATTCGTAAAACTCTTCGGTATTGGTACGTTGGGCCCGCTCCACACAACCGTTGAGTTTGGGGGAACGAACCGGCAAAGTGAAAAGTGGGATGCCTTGTTCCTGACAATATAATTCAAACTCACCCATAAATTCGCTCCCGTTGTCTACCTGGATCGCTTTTACCCTAAAGGGAAGGCGAGAAAGGATTTGCTTTAAACTATCACGCGAATCTATTGCTCTGGCCTGGGCACAAAGCTCCACTCCCATTGTCTTAGACGCTACATCGATCAAAGTATAATGCTTAAATTTATGTCCTGGTGTAGCCTCCATATCCAGCGTATCAAATTGAACTAGATCTCCGGCCTCTCTAACCTGGTAATCCTTACGCTTACGCATTGCGTGGGGACGTTTTACTTTTCTACGCCATCCCTTCTTTTTGGCCCACGCTTCAATTAGAATTCCACGATCCTTGAGATAAGCAATCATCCGTCCAATGCTAGAGGCCGAGATGTCTATTCCCTCACGTAAAAGTAGAACTCTAAGTTTGTACTTACCCCAGCGCGGATACTGGTCCCTAAGCGTCACAAGACGATCTAAGACAACGTGGCTCCACGTGTGGTTTCGTATATGCCTGGGACGTGTCGAAGCGTTACAAAGGCTATTGGGATCCTTCTCATCAAAACGTTTGAGCCAACGATAAAAGGTGGATTTTGGGACCCCAAAGTGTCGACAAGTAAGTGCCGCGTCCTTGCCGTTGGCTTCATAAAACATAAGCCAATCTCTTCGCTTTTTGGCTTGCTCTTCCTCTTTAACTGGTGGGTGCTCATTTAAATGGCGCATCCCAAGTGTCATAATACTTTTGGTTTGCATTACCCCACCTCTTTGACATATAATGGGGTAGTAAAGAATATACGTTTCTTGCATGAGAGAGCTCCTTGTGAATGGTTTGTTTTACACTTCCATTTTACCTTGGAGCTCTCTCGCTTAGTGCTGTTACCTCCGTCTTCTAATCGCTGTGTTTCACTGTTGGTAGATTTTCCCACATGTATATGGACTTCTTCAGATGATTAGTTTTAGGAGGATCAATTTATAAGGAATGGATAGTTTCTCCATCCAAATTTGGCGGTTTAAATTGTGGAACAGATTTTTTGGCGATCTGGAGTTCTGTTTTCACATCTTTCCATGAAGGTCTTTGTGACGTAATACTCAAGCGAGTACTTTTATCCCAAAGATTTTCTAATTCTTCTATCCATGTATCAAAACGAAGATGCAGATCGTCGCCCTCTTTTATTTGTTTTGAAACCGAAATCTTATTATTTATAAGTCGTGATATTTTAGGATTAGGGAGCTGTGTTTCCAATACTTTCTTGTGATAGTGATATATATCATAGGCATCACTTTCGTATCCTCTACGGACAAACGCAGCAACTTTTCCTGCATATCTTTCTCTCGCAGATATAACCAGAAGAGAAATTTCGTTGCCAGTTGGTAAATGGATTACTTTTATTTCAGTAGGATCAATGATTTTTTCTCCAAAATGAAAACTTATTGATATCGGAACCGTTCCCTTCCACGAAAAAGAACGGCATTCAATGTGTGGAAAAGTAATGCTGTCTTTATTTTCTCGGGGTTTATTCCACCCGCTAACAATGAACTTTCTTGCTTGAGGCGATGAGAGGATCTCTTTTACTTGTCTACTGCGAAGCTTATGAATACCAACAAATACGCCATCTAAGTCTCTTGAAAGACGAGGGCTATTATCTATTAATCTCATAATTGTACCGCCATGAAAAGCAATTTGGTTTTCAATTCTTTTATCAGCGATTAATAAGTCAGCTATTTGGGCTAATATAAAAGCTCTTTCATAATCATTTGGAGGTACGTTTACATCCTGGGCTCTCCGAACAAAATCTTCCCTAAAGGTAATAACTTTTCTTCTTTTTGGAGATGTCATAAATGCATTCCTTGTTCTAGTCTTTCAGGCGATTCTGGAAGAGATATTTTCCATTTAGTATTCATATATTTCCTCCCTAACCTTGTATAGTTTCTATGGCGGATTCCAATTCAAAGTGCAACTATTGATTGTTTTAAACATAACACATCTC
>OCZT010002025.1_pt1 | contig 20991 bp, 23 predicted proteins | sample 1539031 | NCBI WGS metagenome assembly OCZT01 (sample SAMEA3539308, study PRJEB22396) | soil metagenome | biome: tundra; feature: field; material: soil | place: USA | collected 2010-05 | depth 0.15 m | reverse complement strand
GAGCATTAGAGAGGATATCCAGACGGTCTTTGCTAAAGATCCTGCTGCCAAAACCTCTTTAGACGTTATCACCTCCTACCCGGGCCTGCATGCCATCTGGATGCACCGGATCTCCCACTTCCTCTGGACTCATAATCTCTTTTTTCTCGCCCGGTTCAGCTCCCACATAGCCCGCTTCCTGACTGGCGTAGAGATTCACCCTGGAGCAAAAATCGGTAAGCGTTTCTTCATAGACCATGGCATGGGGGTGGTCATCGGCGAGACTGCAGAAGTGGGAGATGACGTGCTGATGTACATGGGAACGGTCTTGGGCGGCACAAGCCTGGACAAAGTGAAGCGCCATCCCACTATCGAGGACAACGTGGTCATAGGCGCAGGTTCCACTATCCTCGGACCGATAACCGTGGGAAAAGGTGCAAAGATCGGCGCGGGCTCAGTAGTGGTTCGACCGGTTCCGGCCGGAGCGACCGTTGTCGGTGTTCCGGGGAGAATTGCAGAGCCCGAATGTCCAGCCACAGGAGCGGACCTGAATTATGCCAATCTGCCCGATCCCATGCTGCGGGTGGTCGGCAGGCTACTCGACCGGCAAAACCGACTGGAAGAGCGGCTGCGCTCCATGCAAAAAACCCTGCCGGGACCAGAGGCCGAGAGGCTTATGGCCCAGATGGAGCGAGAAGAGGAGATTCGGGAAGCTTTACGGGACGTGCTCGATCCCGAAGTGGGCATCGATATCGTTGACCTGGGCCTGATCAAAGATATAATCATACGTGGCGACGATACGGTGGAGGTGGACTTGGTGCTGACCTCCCAGGTTTGCCCCATGGTAAGCCACCTCACCGAACAGGTGCAGCGCCGGGTGGAAGGTCTGCATGGTATCCGGCAGGTTGAGGTTAAGGTCCTTGATGAGCCCTGGAACTGGGATCACTTTGTCCGGCAGCAGAAGGCGAGGGTTTAGATATGATTGAAATATCCAAAATGCTGCGGGGTGATAATTGCGGCGAATGCAGTCTAAAAAAGATTGACCCGCAAACAGGTCTTGTTTGATTACTGGCCCCGATATCTCCCGCCGCCTGCAATCGTAATTGCGCCTCGGTGATTACGTAGGTTGACGACAGCCTTGCTTTTTCGTCGTTGCAGGCTTGACATTCGAGCAACATTCGTGGAGTCCTTCTGGCCGCATATCAGATTCAACGCCACGCCGCGCGAAGACCGTTCGCAACCGCGAGAAGTTCCGAAGCTTCATGGAAGAAGACCGCAAGCCCCCGCTCCCTTTTTTTTCGTTGTCCATTTTTCCGGCGTTTTCCATTGCGCTTTCACCGAGGCGATCGTTGTACATCCTCTAACTTCGCTATGTGAATAGCCTGCTTCTCTTTTAGATGAGCATGAAAACATTGGTGCTAGAGCGATCCCAGGCGACTACACGCTGACTTCTTAGGTGAGAATAACTGGCTAGAACGGCGTCTTATCGTACAATTCCTTGATATCCTGGTCGTTGAACTGCAGATACACCGCCGTCACGTTCAAACTCGAATGCCCGAGCACCTGCTGCAGCCGCCTGATATCCCAGCCGTTTCGCACGCAGTGGATCGCGTATGAGTGGCGGAAGGTATGTGGATGGACGTCTTTTCCTATGACCGAACCATAGCGCTTGACGATGTTACGCACCTGTCGTTGTTTGAGGGCAAAAACAGGCCGGTCATCGGGGAGTTGTTGTGCAGAAACGTATTCGGAGAGCATTTTGATCGTCTCTGCGTCTAAATGCACCCTGCGCTGCTTTCCTCCTTTCGCTTTCGTGACGTTGACCACACTGTTGTTTGGTTCAATGTCGCGCGGCGTGATGGTGAGCAACTCGTTGACCCGCACCCCGGTGCGCCACAGCACCCGCAGCATGAGGTAGTCACGCGTGCTGCACTGCTGCGCCGCTGTAAGCACACGATCAACCTGCTCCTTTTCAAGGTAGTCGGTGATGTTCTTCATCTGCAGTGCCGAAAAGGAGAGTTATCGGCAATAACGGTTGTGATTTTGAACGTGATTCGTTAGAGTGCTGCTGTGCGAAGAAATCAGTAGACAAGCCGGCAATCCGCTAGCCGCATGCGGCTAAAAAGCTTGAGCCGGAGCCAAGAACGGACCCCGGCAGTTTGACCCGCCACTGCCCGTAAGGAGACGTGTTCGTGGCGGTCGGAGTAAGGATGCGCGATGCGATATATGTTGTTTCCGCTGCTTGCGCCGTAGTTGTGCACGGCCCTTGCGAGGCATGTATGACGGTTACACGCAATATTGGAAGGATATAGGATTCAAACCGGGTTAAGGGACGAATCGTCAAAAAAACGTTAGAGGCAAAGAACAACAGACCTGCTCGAGGGTAAAAAAACGCTGAGAAGTACGATGTTTCATCAGTGGTAAATCGCTTCTCCAGACTGACTGAAATTGCGGGTCGAAAACCAAAGCGCCACGTTCACCAAGCTTATGAGAACGGGGACTTCAATCAATGGGCCGATGACCGCGGCAAACGCCTGCCCCGAACCGATGCCAAACACCCCCACGGCGACCGCTATCGCGAGCTCGAAATTGTTGCTCGCTGCAGTGAATGCCAGGGTGGCCGTCTTAGCATAGTTGATCCTGACCCGCCAGCAGACATAGAAAGTGAAGAAGAACATAATTAGGAAATAGAAGAGCAACGGGATCGCAATGCGCACCACGTCGAGTGGCAGCGATATAATGAGGTTCCCCTTCAAAGAGAACATTATGATGATAGTGTATAGCAGCGCTATGAGCGAAACAGGTCCGATCTTCGGGACGAAACGCGTTTCGTACCATTCCCGCCCTTTGAGTTTCAACCCTACGTATCGGGTAGCCATTCCTAGAATGAACGGTATGCCGAGATAGATTGCCACGGTCTCCGCAATTTCGAAGATCGATACGTTCACCACGGTCGCCACTTGAGTGATGCCAATCCACTGAGGCAGTATTGTGATGAGGAAGAAGGCGTAGACTGAGTAGAAGAGAATCTGCAAGATGGAGTTCAGGCCCACCAAGGCCGCCGCGTACTCACTGTCGCCGCCAGCGAGGTTGATCCAGACGATGACCATTGCAATGCAAGGCGAGATGCCGATGAGAATGAGCCCTACGAAGTACTCAGGATCATTGCGCATAAAGATGACGGCGAGAGCGAACATCACGAGGGGTGCGATGATCCAGTTGAACACAAGCCCCAGGCCTAAGACCTTGGTATCCCGAAAGACCTTTCCCAACTCCTCGTAGCGAACCTTTGCCAGCGGCGGATACATCATTACGATGAGCCCGATGGCGATGGGGATTGACGTCGTTCCGACAGATAAGTGGTTGAGCGCGCCTGGGACGCCAGGGACAAAGTACCCTATCGCTATTCCTATGAGCATCGCTAGAAAGATCCAGAGAGTGAGGAATTCGTTTAGGAACGATAGTCGTCCTTTGGGTTTTTCAGCCATGTAAGCAGCCCCTCATTTCGCGCATTTTCAATAATCCCGCAATTTGAATAAGATCTCGCCTGATGCACTTTCTCGATAGCTTCTTACGGCTCCTATAGACTTGCATCTAAGCGATTACGTCGGTTTACGGCAACCCTTCTTTTTCGCCAACAAATTATAGAGTGTGTGTCCTTTGGGTGTAAGCTCAAATTGATTGTACTTTTCTAAGACGAGCCCGGATTCGACAAGTTTAGCCATCTCAGTCTCAACTATCTGCGACTTTCTCGCGCCGTAGCTTTCAGTATAGCGCTTTTTAACCGCAGGCTCCATAAGCCGCCATAGCAGGTCGTGAGCTTCAATATTAACATCTAAGTCCACTCGTCACCCCCTCCGAACCCTAGACTATAACATTGTCGATAGTTCCGGTAGACACGGTGTTTGTCCCCAACTTTGTTGTAAGCAAGCTCATTTTCCGCACCCTCGTTCAATTAAAAACGTCCTGCTGCAGCCTTTTGAGATCAGCCAAGCCTTCTGGCTCATGATCTAAGAGGGGGATGGTAAATATTGGCGTCTTAAATCGCTGTTTTATCTCTCCGATGTACTTTTTTTGCTGTCTCCGTCTGTTGTTAAAGAATACGTTTCTTCCATACTCCTCGGGGAGTACGTAGTTGACGGCAACCAAAGCGGTCTCTATCCCGACCTGCTTTTTCAGGTCCTCCGACGCTCTCCACGCTTCCATCACTGGAGTATACTCAGCGTACATGACAAATACGAACGTGCTTTTCTCTCGATCACGCATCGCTTCAATAACGTGCGCATATTTGTTCATCGTCTCGTCCGAGGTTTTCTTTGTCAACGTGCCCAAGTCAATGAACCCCTTCCAATCTGAAGGCAGCTCCAAGAGCCTTAACGTATGTCCTGTCGGGGCCGTATCAAAGATTAACACATCATAGCCGTGCAGTTCAAAGTAACTCATGAATTTCTCAAACGCGGCCATTTCCTGAGCGCAAGGCGAGTTTAAATCCTCTTCAACGGCTGTTCGGATCTCTTCGTCCTTATCTTGGACTGCTTTTAATATTCGCTTGTTATACTCTTCCCACGCCTTCTTTTGATCGATTCTCGCCGCAAACAAATCATCAAAGCCAGCAATAGCGGTCGGTTCAGGCTGAATAGGTTGTCCAAAAATATTCTGCAGATGAGATGCTGGGTCTGTCGTCACTATGAGCGTCTTAAGTCCTTTTTCTGCCAGGTATACGGAGGTTGTGCAGGCAACTGTACTCTTACCGACCCCACCCTTGCCTGTGAAGAAAAGATAGCGCGTTCCGTTAACCGGGGTGAAAAAGGGCAACAAGTCTTTGCGGTCACCCGTCACGCTGGATGCTGTTTGATAGACTCCAGTTGACTGGTCAATCGTAATTTCTTCTCGGACGACCGTCTCATCTTTCCGATTTTCGAACAAAGTCTGTCCTACTGATTCGAGCAACACTAGGCCGGAGACTTCAGAGTCTCTCAGGGGGTAAAAAAGCTTTTTTCCCTCAAATTCATCTTCAATTCGCTTCACTATAGCTTGTTCAGCGTCCCATTTCTTCTTGAAAAAGCTGTCAGTGCTTGCCGCTTCTGGTAGCATTCCGTTACCGATAAAAAAGGTTGTTGTTATCCCCAATTTGGACAGTTCGCCAGCACTCCGCTTCGTTTCCAGAATCGATGAGTTTTCGGGCCTGAGGACAAAGACAAAGGATGTGCCATCCCTATCTTGCAGATGCGCGATCGCTTTTTCGTACTTCAGTTTGGCCCCCTGCAACGAGGAACTCGGCCCTATACACGTCGACCCCCCTTTGTCTAATTCTGAACACCAGCCGCTTGGAAGTTCCAGTAATCTGATCGTGTGTCCCGTCGGCGCGGTGTCGAATACCACCACGTCGTAAAGAGGGTCATCCATGAACTCTATAAACTTATCAAACGCTGCAACTTCTTCAACACAGGGACTGTTCATTTGCTCCTTCATCACCTGCAAGTTCTTTTCATCCAAGAGTGCTCGCAGTGGAGCGATCATTCGCTCCCTGTATTCGTTAGAAGCAATATCTGGATCTATTTCAATGGCAGAGAGATTGTCAACGCCATTTATGGGGGTAATCTTATGGCCGATATCTTGACCAAATATGTCAGAGAGGTTGGGGGCAGGGTCAGTGGTGACGATGATTGTCTTATACCCTTTCTTCGCCAGCCACACAGCGGTGGCACAGCTCATCGTGCTCTTGCCGACACCGCCTTTGCCGCTGAAAAATAAGAATTTTGTCTTACCCGGTTGTGTTGGCTCGATCAGCTCATTCATTTTCCAGCTCCGCGCTCTTCAAGGGCCTTTTTCAGTTCGTCGTAAGTTAGATAGCGCTGTTTGGCAATGATGCTCCCATTAATCGTCGTAATGGGCAAAATATCAGGCCCACGGTCTTTGACCAATTCTATAATCTCGTTCCTTTCGAGAAACATGTTTACGTTGAAGGATATGCTGGCCCTCACTACGTTCACGTCATTAAACTCACGCTGTATTTTTTGCAGCGTCTCATTGAATTCAATAAGCACTTTGTCCGGTTCTGGGCCGCAGATACCTGTAGAACAGCACATGACACCCTCGTATATGATTAGATCAATTTTTTCCATACAATCATCACCTTAAACGTTAAGTGCGGAGATTTGGAACGTCTATCTCAATCAGATAGAACATATGAACACATATAAATATGTAATTACTTAGTTATACCTTTTTCTTGAGAAAGTCATTGGCAACGGTTCTTGGTAAAACTCTCATGAATAGAATGTCTAGGGCTGGTGCTCTCGTTCAGTAAAAACGACGTTTATGAAACCGATCAGAAGGGAGCTGCGTTCTGAATAAATTGATCAGAGAAGAGCTATATTCGCGCGCTACTCCAACTCGTCGAGTGCTTTTAAAAGCGTTTTAAGGCGATCGCCCGCAAGTCGGTGGAAGGTCCATTTGCCTTGGCGTCGTTCCACTACAAGGTTGGCGTCTTTGAGTATGCGCAGGTGGTGTGACACAGCAGACTGCTGTGCATCAAGAAGTAACATAAGTTCGCAAACGCAGAGCTCATGTTGACTCAGAGCTTTGATGATTTTAAGTCTTGTTGGGTCGGCTACAGCCTTGAGCGTTCGTGCCTGTCTGTATGTGTCGCGTGCGCCAATCTCCTCGGCAATTTCCTTGAGCGTAAGTTGGCGATCTTCGACGCTGCCATTGTAGCACTGCGCTAAGTTCTGCAGCGATTTGAGCGAATTATCGATCTCCATAACTTCTTTTGCTCTTCTGGTATATTCCTTCGAGTATAAATGTATGATCATATGTCCTTTCTCGCGTTGATAGTAATTTTCGGCATGATCGAAGCCATAATCGTCATCCTTAAATGAGCCCCGCGCGAGACGAGTGAAATCGCGATTCGACAAACAAGTCTTTTATGCGGAATTTCTGTATTCGTTTTTAGCATTGCATCGATATATCGACACATTTTTATGTTTTCATATGTCTTGAGTCACTTACTGCGTTCGCTTATTGCACGCTCCCTGTGTAGCAAGGAATACTTAGCTAACAGAACTTAAACGGAGGTTTGAAGAGCAATAAAGAAGTTTCTAAGGACTTGCCGCATTTTTACGTTGTGCATCTTTTCGGTTTTTATAACGCCGACAGAGCAGCCTCTGTTGCGTCCGAACCGAGCGTGTCAACTCATCCGATTGAAAATCACATTGGTTGTGGCCAGCTGTGGTACGGGGTAGCTCTCTTGAGTGCACCAGACACGTGGGTTCTCCACGGTCCATCTTGTCGTTGTGATCTGTCTATGTGCTTCAAAGTGATATTAGTGCGTGAACTCAAGCGGTGGTTCTCGAACGTCAAGAGAATGGCTGCGCTTATAAGCGCGTCCACTGGATTCGTCGCGCTCGTGCGAAATTGGTATCTGCCGATATTCATCCGTTTCTCTCCATTTGCATCGATGGACACTGAGGCGCTGGTAACCACGCGAAACGGTCTAAAGTTCTTTCTCCGTCCTAAAATGGGGGATTTGTCAATCCTTAACGAGATCCTGCGCCACGAGCTATACTCACAACAGTCCCCTGTGAACGCAACAGTGGTAGATATCGGCGCGCACATAGGAGTATTTGCAGTACAAGCGAGCGCGTCAAGCGACACTGTGATCTGTTATGAACCGCATCCCCGCAATTTTGAGCTTTTGGAGAAAAACATAGCTATTAACGCGCTGAACAACGTTAAGGCGTTCCGGCAAGCGGTCAGTGATGCGCGAGGCACTAAGAGACTGTCGGTTTTTGAGAAAAAGAGTTACGGGCACACGTTCTATCCATCGAACGGCCGTGATTTTGTTAACGCTATTGACGTCGAATCTGTAACGCTCGCGGACGTCCTCAGCTCTAATGGACTCGACCGCATCGACTTCCTCAAAATGCATTGTGAAGGCGCTGAGCTCGACATCCTTACGCATGCTCCACAAGACGTTTTGGATCGGGTCGGTATCATACTCATCACGTATGCCCGAGACGGCCCAGAAATTGCGGACCTTTTGACCGCACGAGGCTTTTTAGTAGCGTGGGGTCAGAGAGGTACATTACGTGCGGTGAACCAGAGAAGGGTAACATAGAGGGTCACGATCGTGCTATCGTGCTGCCGCAGTAGGAATGATCTTTATAGAGCTGAGCGATTAAATGCGTGAGACTCATTCATTCTTGAGTAGAGATAATGGTTCTTTCACTGTTCGAACCAAACCTAGCAAAAAGAGCTGCGAACGGAGACATTGCCGGACTTATAAGGCCTGCACTACAAACGCGATCAGCGCGTTCGTACCGCTGCGAGGCATTAGGCGTAGCTAGAGCATAGCGAGCAGTATGGCGAGCAGTACCACTCTCATAAAAGCGCTAGGGGATGAACACGAGTTTGTCCGCAAAATGAATGGCATGTAAATACAGCGCAGAACGTCAGGAGGGTCGCGCTTGATGGTTGTAATTGATGCTTCAACTTCTCATTAAGAATATTGATATATGACAATATATCAATGCAATATTGCTAGACAGCGCATTCAGTTTCTAACGATGTGAGCACCATGACAACTGCAACAACTGTTGCTGCGTTAATTGCTGCGTTGAATGATCGAAGCCCGGCAGTTCGACAGAGGGCTGCAGAGACTCTCGGAGAGCTGGAAGAGGTGCAGGCGGTTGAACCCTTAACACGCGCCTTAAAGGATAGTGATACAAACGTGCGTGTACATGTTGCTCTTGCGCTGGGGATGATAGGCGATATGCGCGCGACGGCACCCCTCGCCTACGCGTTGAAATATGAAGAAAATGAGGCAGTCAAAGGGGCACTAGAGACCGCCCTAGATATGGTTAAACAGAAAGTCATGAGCAAAAAAATGCGAATTTTTTGATGCCTTTCGCTTTCGTGCCCGAGCGCACCACATCGGTGACTGTAGTATTGACCCTTATGAACAGATTATTGTATGCCGCTGACCACCGTCGAGAAGAGAGACAATGTTACTAAGAGACTATACGTTGAGGTTAGTTCTCTCAGACTGTTGTCCTTCATCTCAAGAGGTGAACGCACTCGTGGATCTATCTGAAGACATTAGCGAGGTACTTCCCTATCTCAACACCATTCTGAAAGGATTGCAGTATGATCAGAATGAGAAGATTTTAACCGTGAAGAGAGAAGGGCGCTTAATTACCTTCAGGCCACAACAGATAGCGATCACCAAACTGGGAGATAAAAATGAAGCAAGGTTGGTTGTTGAAGAATTGAAAGAGATCGTGAATGAGGCTTATGCGAATAGAGATCATATCAAACCGATCTATCACACCAGATCGATGCCCCGACCTCTTGATATCTATAAACTACTTCCAGGAAACAACTGTAAAGAGTGCGGGGAACGAACCTGTCTGGCCTTCGCTTTAAACTTGGTTAATGACAAAGTGAAATTAATCCAGTGTCCGTTACTTCTCAAAAAGGAATTTGAGGTAAATCGCTCCAAATTAAAGGAGTTTTTGCCAGACTTGGCAACGTAAGAGCCAGCGAACACGTACCTAGGCAAAAAAATAGATGGAAAGCGTGACGCGCGCTACCCAGCCAAATAGGCGCTCCTTAAGTCAGCATCAAAAGCGATTGCGTGATAAAGAGCATCTATGAGCCTTTTTTACCCCTTATCTTGCTCCTCAACGCCTTTTTTGAGGTCACATCCCCAACAACAAACCCGTCATAATCAAATTGCAGCTTATCATCAGCCGAACTCGAAGGATCCTTCGTCTTATTGACTTCCGATATCTCAGCGGCCCCTTCGGGTTCAGTTACCTCTATCCTTCTCGATCGCCGCGGCCTTGAGTTAAGGCTTGATAGGTTATCATCCGTGTGATGAACTACCCGGGACTCGCCGCTGAGCGGAGTCCTATTGCTTGAACTGCTGTCTCCAGGCCCATGGCCGTCCCCGAAACGCAAGACCTGCACAAGCAAAAACCCTAGCACGGTCAAAATGACTGTATAGAGCACCAGATCACTCCACGGATATCCGGCGACATTTTCAGTAATTGCATACTTACGTGAATCAATGATGAGATGGCTGGCCACGATGGCAAATGCCGCGTAACCTGCGATTAACGCAGTCTTCGGGCGACGCACAAAAGGCACGAAGGCTGCGAGGAAGACGATCGGCAGCAAAGCAAGGGAATGCGAGATCTCGATGCCAAGCGCTCGTGCCACGTCCGGTAAGAAGGCTATGAACGGCACCACGATCAGGTAGCGATAATTTAGGAGCGGGAGGACGATGCATATAGGCAGCGCTATGTGGACGAGGATTTCGTAGCGCTCTCTCGCCGGTCCATCAAACCAGAGGAGAAAAATAACCAACTCAGCAGCAATCGCGACAGTAAGCTTGAGGAGATCAGCTTGAAAAGCTCGTCTCTCGTATTGCTTCCTTTGATCTGTCAGATAGTAAGAGGCTTCATAAGTGTTCACGCTGACTTTGGACCTCCAGAAAATGTGCCGCTACGTCGTGCGTCAGTATCACGAGCAAACTTCTCAGCCTAATAGAATAAAAAACGCTGGTTTATCATGTAGACGCCGACGATAAGGAGCACCAATCCTGCGGCTCGTTTTATCCAAATAGTGTTTGCAGTCCTGGCAACGAGAGATGATGACAGCTTCGTCGAGTACGCAACGCCTAGCATGGGGACTGCAAATCCGAGCGAGTATACCAGAAGGAGGAGGCCGCCCGTGAGCACATTTCCACGTGCTGCGACCCAGGTAAGTATCGCGCCTAACACAGCGCCGGTGCACGGTAACCACATGATCCCGAGCGACATGCCGAGCAGCAAGCCGCTGATAACTCCTTCAGTCGGGAGTTTATACGATCGTTTCGAGACGGCATCGACAAACCCCAGTCGCGGAGCATTATACGGCAAGTGCAAGTCGAACAACATCCAGACGCCAATGATCATCACGATGATTATGGCAATTACGTCCAGGTACCATGTGACGCTCTGAAATACTGAGCCGAATGCGGACGCTAACAACCCCATAGCGGTGAATGACATACTGAGTCCCAGAACGATTGCGAGCGGCCGCCATTTCCCACGGGCCGTCGATGATGCCATTACCGCTGGAAGCACGATAACGGTAACGCTGCAGAGCCCAATAAGCGTAAAGGTTCGGTTGTGCTTGTTTAGGGGTGGCAAGTAATCAAGGAGCGATATATAGCATGAATTGACCATTTATCCGTTGAAGCTCGTTTAACAACGTGGAGAGGTCGCTCACCTTTTTGGTCAGTTCATCGACGTCCTTGCGCAGATAATCAACCTCATCCTTGAGGTCGCAGTACTCTGTGAGATGCTCGTCGGACTCATCCAAAAACATCATATGATGCTCCGCGTGTTTTCGTGGATTCGCAAGATACTGTTCCGCTTCCTGTAAGTGCGACTCATCAAACCGGAAACTTTGCTCGGCTTTGGCTTCAACGCCTTCGACCATTTGTTTCACCAACTTCCTTTTTCGATGCCATCAGATGAGAAGCAATAAAATAAACCCTAATGCCACGAGCAACCCACACACAGCCACGCCATAAAACAATAACCGGAGGGCCGCCTGTCGTGGCGTGAGTGGCGGCTTATATCTATAGGGCAGCTCATCCAATGACGCGTAACTAATCGGTATAAGTCTCATTCTTTTATACAACTACTCAACGCCCTTCGCCTCGAGCAGTTCATTAATGGCCTCGTCAGCGGTAACGCGCTCTCCTTTTTCGTGCGGTGCGTTGCCCTCATTATCCTGGGCGATCTGACAGAGCGTTTTCGCTGCGTTAGTCGCCCTTTCTTTCGTAGTCCATTCGTGTGGCATAATGTAATTCACCAGTGAGTAGGAGGGCCCACAACTATACCCTTTCTAAATTACCTTACCAATGCACCTTTATACTTGTGTTACACAAATGCCTTCGCGCAGTGAGGGCAGGAGGGGGCAGCATGGGAAAAAATAACGCATAGCAAACGTCTGTTAGTCTCTAAAAACGTGCGCTGCTCAGCTATATCCACTAAGTCGAAACCACATCAAATAACCCAACCTTTAAGAGCGGAAGGCGTATATTAATCAGTTTCAAAGACGGTGGTGTTCGACGCTGCAGCTTGAAAGGAGGTAATGAACTTGGACGAAGAAGAAGTCAAAGACCTCAAAAATGAAGTTGAGAATCTTAAAAAGCGGGTGCATCTTCTAGAGGATATGAGAATAAGCCGTTTGAAAAAATTACTCGAGGGGTCACGAGCCTCTGAAGAAGACAAAAACTTACAGGAGCAAATCGATCTTATAGAAGCTTTGCGGCGGAGCTGACTGCAAGCAGCACTTCGGACTTGTGATCGTCGCTCCTGTATTTCTTAGCATCCTAGGGTATAGCAGGCGCTAATGATCTTGTTTGTTTATCGAAATCGCTTTAAATCGAGAGAGGGCGTCGACGGCGTGTTGGTTTAAGCGTTGTCATTTAGCTGCGCGGCTTCCCGTTAGCTCATGATTGCTCATACGCCCAGCCATATTCGCGCTGCTGGACCAATCGCACCTGTATCCGTTTGATAATCCGTCGCAACTGCTGCCGTGCACTGTCGGGCAGCCAGGCATCGTGCGCGCGGTCTTGCATGTATTGGTAGGCTTCCCAACTGGTAGAGCACTTTCGTAAAAGCTTTTCGGCGGCCACGTCCGCGTAATCGTTTTTGTAGTCCGCGATTTCAATGATGAGTTCATCGACCTCTACGCGATCGTTGTTCATGGGACAAGATGGTAGGTCTATCTGGGTAATTGTTAGCTAAAAGCAGAGCGGAAGTGTAGCAACTAAGGCTGTTAACCGCCCCGTGTACTTATAAAAAAGTCGTAAGGAAGACTTTTTGACCAAGCATCGACCCATGCAACCGTGACGGTTTCACAGCCTTAGAACTACTAAACCGAGGCAGAACTTAGTGTATCTAAAACCTATTTGAAACTTTATTACAAATTTAGTACGTTACGGCGGGGTCTACCCGTTGGTGGGAACCGTTAGTAACATTTATGCTCCTTCACGAGTCTTTACTTTTGCAACACCGCAGGATTGTCGCAGGGGCAGTGGTGAAGCAAATGCCTGGGTCATGGAGAGGCCCAGGCCCTCCTATTTTAGCCGCATACGCGAGCGTTAACAAGCTTCAACAGGTAGATGGCACTAGTCTCTGACGTAACGCGGACGGCGGAACTCCTCGCAATACGGAACGTACTCGCAATACGGAACGTACTCCCTACTGCCGCGCAACCTGCAGTTGGCGTATTTCGCACCGCTGACAATTCATCATAGGTGCATTTCTTGGACGATCAGAATAAAGAGGTCTACCCGCGCGGTTAGAAACTAACCGCTCCTGGGCACGATTATCGGTAGATAGCGTCGAACGGACAAACGCGAGAGCTAATGCCAGTGCGGTACCGGCCGAAGCTCATATACGAGTTGCTGATATCCCTGTGGTGCGGCTGCCGGTCGAAGCTTACATACGAGTTGCCGATATCCTTGAGGGCCAGTCGTCTGTGGCCGTGTGTGAACATCGTCAGTCTGTGGTCTTATCCCTACTTGCTGCATGCGGCATTTATTGCACATTTTAGAGCCGAGCTCGGCGTTTCTGGGCCCAAGTCTTACTTCGCATTGGGTACAGTGAGAGGGGCGCATAGTTTCACGTTTTAATCAATTAATCACGTATGCAGGTGGCTGCGGTATCGAGCAATCATCGCACCTCATCGGCTCATCTAGTCGGTGATGCGCTTTTACGTGAGCTCCCTGCCTCACCGCCAGCTAGGTCTCCGTCGATGTTAACTCTTTCGCTTTTGTCCTAAGAGCGACAGCTCAGGTTTGCATGATATGGGCTCGCGGCGATGATGATTCGAAGAAAGGACTGGTGAAGCAAATCGCCTGGGTCATGGAGAAGAGGCCCAGGCCCCCCAGTGCTACCGTGCGGGGGGAACCTAACCGCAGCCAAACAACACGCTTAAACCGACACGCCGCCTTTTTACACTTCTGATTCATTTTTCCGTCAGGAGGAACTTGGGATGATAAAAAAGTTGTTGGCTATCGTGGTGCTGGTGATGGTTGCCTCGTTATCAATAGCGGGGTGCACAAATAGCACAAATAGCACAAATAACCCCGCTACGAGTCCTGCACCGCAAGCGCACGACCCAACGCTTGAGAAGCTTATCGATGCGTACAAGCAAGAGATTAACGGAAATCAATCAACTACAATCAATGCGTGGAACGTGACCTGGAACAATGCGACGAGCGCCAATATTCTTTTTACGTTCGAGACTTCCGGCAATGGCAGTTTTGGCCTTACCGCTGCAGTTTCGGTGAACGACACTGTGCGCTCTTTTCCTACAACGCAAGACGCAACAAGCTTTTTAACCGCGTTTGACAAAGCCAATTATAGCCTTAGGAGCACCGATTACACGAGCGACCCAACCAGTAACGCCTATTATAACGCAACTGGGCATTATCCAAGCGTTTACAAAGCCTACTCATATACCGAGAGGGGTATACTAGGCGCATCTGAGAAGGTGTACGCAGTCACGCAATACGATAACGTCATTAACGTGGCTAATGCGAGCGCAACCTTGTAGAAGGAAATGCGTCAAAAAGAGCCGCGCCTGGTGTAAGCTGCGCGAACGCACTACGAGATGAGGAGACAACGTGAAGAACACTGAGTGCACAATTTACATCACGACCAAACACGGCTGGACACAGAGCTACCGCAAAGGGAAGGATAGCTGGGAACAAACCAGTCCAAACGGTTCAGTCCGCCCGCTCAGCGCAGAGCAACTGTTGTCGCACTTCCTACCACCACTCGCAGCTGGCAATCAGGGCCTCCTCAGCGTTAGAGTGGAACCTGATAAAGTCGAATTATAACAATTTCGCGCTGGTTACGAATAGCTCTAATTTTATTATTCATATGCGCCGGTGGCTACCTGGCGATGCTTATGTGGCTACCGGGAACTGGTTTGGGACTATAGGGGTTCCTTGTGTGCTGTGTGCAGATACGTCATCTCCCTAGGCGTATCGTTCATTACTTTTTTCTTGATAGGCTGATATTCGTTTTTCTGGCGGCCCCACCTACGGCGCGATTCTGAACAGCCAAGATATAAGTTTATAAGCAAACAAACCAAGAAGCACGGTTAAAATGTGAGCCAATTATGGACGCTGTGGTTCTTCCAGTGAACGCAGTGGTTCTTCTTCTCATTCTGCTCGTGGCCTTCAGCGCCGCGCGCCTGATACTTTGGGCGTGGTGGATTCGCACCCGCAACGCGAGGATGAAGAAATACGATGAACGGTGGCTAAAAAAATGAGCTTTAAAGCTGAGCGTGTGAGCCTCCGAATCGAAAAAAACAGATGGGCTCGAAGAGATTCGAACTCTTGATTTTCGCCGTGTAAAGGCGAGTTTCTAGAGCTAGTGGCGAAGTTTTCTGATTTTTGTGCTCTTCTTTCTTCACCTTTGTGAGAAGAAGAGACAACAACAAGAAAAGCAAGCGCCCCTTCGTGAATAGTTTGATAGATTCGTGTAGACGGCCCTGCAAGCGTGGTGAACGTGTGGGGAAGTCGGATCGAAGGGTAATCGTAATCCGATTTTGCGTGGTGGAGTGAGATTTTGCTGCGATGAATCTCGAGCAGCTCGTGTGTTGACGGCGACGCAGTGCACACTTCTGGGTAATTTTCAGCGGCTAGCATAGTGGAGAATGAGGCTAGTGGAAGACATTTAGTCGTTGTGATTAGCCTTGCCCGACTAAGGCGATTCAGAACACAGTTCGAATATGCTTTAAAAAAGATAAGCGCTTGATGGCCGTGCACCTTTGCTCTGCCTTTGTGAAACATCGTAGCGTTGATCAAACCGAAGGCCTTAGTTGTGATGCTATCTTAGCGCCAAACTCCTTACATTTGGGGAGCCCCCCTTCAACTATTGGACCTATGAACCTCTTTTAAAACTAGAAGCAATAAGCCAACGATTAACGATTTAGGGCGTTATTATCCTTCAGTAATAAAAACAACTAAGATGGCAGCACCTAATTAGTTGGTTCGGTGCAGCGCGGTTCCCTCCTTAAAGCGACCGTTCGATATGCTTCAGAACTCCAGTTTCTTTTAGAGTGTCCGCGCTACGCCTATTGTCTTGCAGAAAAGTATTTTATATTATACATTCCGAACCGACATAAGAATTAGTTGACTTTGAATACTCTAAAAGAGAGGAAGGACGAAAATCGATTATGAAACTTGGACCAAATCCATTAAAGCAGGAAGGTGTCGCGGCGGATGACGAGTTCTGACCACGTTTTGACGGCTAACCTCATCACCGGAAGGACCATTGAGCAGGGCGTTGCCATCGAGGGATGGAAGGATAAGCAGGAGTACGTTGATGCCGCTGCGTTCGTGCATATCGATCCCAGTGACTTCAAAACGCTCAAAGTGTGGCCTGGATCGAACGTCTTTGTCAAGTCTGAATATGGTGAAGTGGTGGTACGAGCAATTCGATCGCCCTATGGGCCGCATGCAGGAATCGTGTTTATTCCCATGGGGCCATGGGCAAATCAAGTCATCGGCCTTGACACAGACACGACGGGGATGCCTTCATACAAAGGCATAATGGTTACCATAACCCCTGCCCCCGGAAAGAAGGTTCTAGGCGCTATTGCCCTCATAAAGATGACGACACAAGGAGGAGTGGAGGCATGAGAACCGTAACAGATGTCGTGTGTCCATTTTGTGGAACACTGTGCGATGACATTGAAGTTGACGTCGATGACGCCGAAAAGATCTGTTCGACGCGAAACGCGTGCGTCATCGGTGATAACAAGTTTATGACGGCTCAAGCGTCTGACCGACACTTGCATCCTCGCATCCGCAGAGGCGGCGAGCTTGTCGAGTGTACGACGGACGAGGCGATAAACAAGGCGGCAGAGATCCTCGTCAACGCGAAACACCCACTTCTCTATGGGTGGAGCTCTACTTCCTGCGAGGCGCAGGAGGCTGGCATGGCGCTTGCCGAAAGTGTGGGCGGCACAATCGACAATACGTCCGCGGTGTGTCACGGGCCCTCGGTTTTGGCGATACACACGGTCGGCCTCCCAAGCTGCACTCTCGGAGAGATCATCAATCGCGCTGACACGGTGCTTTACTGGGGGTGCAACCCCGCAAACGCTCATCCCCGCCATATGAGCCGGTACTCGTTGTTCCCGCGCGGCTTCTTCACCGAGCAGGGTAAGCCCGGCAGAACTGAAATCGTAATCGATGTCAGGAAGACCGACACCGCTCATAAGGCCGATATCCTCATCCAGCCTGAGCAGGGGCGAGACTACGAGCTCATGAATGCGCTGCGTGTGGCATTCAGAGGTGAGCCGCTTCCTGAGTCAGTCGCGGGAATACCGAGAGCTGAGATTGAGAAGCTAGCACAAACGCTCAAAGATAGCCGATTTGGCATCATCTTCTTCGGGATGGGTCTTACCATGACGCGAGGAAAGCACCGGAATGTCGACATCGCGATAAGCTTAACGCAAGACTTGAACAAGTACACAAAGTTCTCCATTATGGCCATGCGAGGGCACTACAACGTTGCGGGAGCTGATCAAGTTTCGGCGTGGGAGTGCGGGTTTCCGTACGCCGTCAACTTTTCTCGTGGGTTCCCACGTTACAACCCAGGCGAAACCACTTCAACCGATTTATTAGCACGTAAAGAAGTTGATGCGGCACTGATCATTGCCTCGGATCCAGCAGCGCATTTTCCAATTGGTATGGTGCGGACGCTGGCCTCAATACCGATGATAGCCATCGACCCGCACGTGACTCCAACGACGGAGATAGCATCCGTGTATATTCCAGGCGCGATCGTGGGCATTGAGGAGGCAGGCGGCGCATATCGCATGGACAACGTTCCCATTAAAATGAGAAAGGTTGTTGAACCGCCTGAAGGGGTTCTCGCTGACCAAGAGATCATTAAGCGCATCCACAGGCGCGTTATGGAACTTCAGGGGCTCGAAGTCCCAGAAGTCACGGCGGTGAAGGTGCCACCGGCAGAAGCCCCGGCATCCAGCGCGTTTGACGGCTTACTGCAGCGGGCAACGGAAGAGTGAGAGGAGGCGACATAAGTGAAAAAAATCACGCTTCGGCCTAAGGATAAAGAGTATATGTTCCTCGACGCAGACAACGTCACGCCCGACGACTTTGCCGGTAAGACGCTTGACGAAGTCCGAGCGTTGGAGATCTACGAGGGCAACCGGACTTACACCCTCGGAGACTATTTTGACGTTATTGGAGAAACCGACCCCGACCCGAACGAGATCGGCATCGTGATCGACGGATCAGTTCCTAAGGTCAAGTACATTGGCATGAAAATGTCTGCGGGCAAGCTCTTGGTAAAAGGCTCAGTCGGCACGTATGCAGGCAGCTGGATGACCGGTGGTAGACTTCGAATAAACGGTGACACCGGCGCATACGCTGGGATAGGCATGGAAGGCGGCGAATTGGTAATCGACGGGAACGCAGGTGATTACCTAGGTGCTTGCTACCGCGGCGACTGGCGCGGCATGAAAGGTGGCAAGATTGTCGTAAGTGGTAATGCTGGTAGCGACATCGGCGAGGCTATGGTCGGCGGCGAAATCGTCGTCAAAGGTAATGCAGATCTCCAGGCCGGTATTCACGCGCACGGTGGTAAGATCGTTATCGAAGGAGATGCAGAGAGTCGAGTAGGTGCTCAAATGACCAAGGGCGATATTACTGTCCTTGGAAAAATTGGGTATTGGCTCCCCGGCTTCATTTACAAGAAGGACGATCAAATTGACTACGACGGCAAGCAATATGCTGTGAAGGTCTACCAAGGAGATCGCGGCGAGGGAGGAAAAGGCACATTGTACTATGCGGGAGCGTAAGAACGCCCTGCGTCTTCTTTTTTTTAGATCCCAGAGAGTGCGGTAATACCCCTATTGCTTTTACGCTAGAAAGAAAGGTCGATCACCTTCTCTCATTCGATACCAGTAGATCCCTGATACGGAGGCTCTTGCTACGATTCTATCAGACGGCGATGAAGTCGCGGTCTTTCCTCCTGTTTCAGGCGGCTAAACCGGACGACTATCGATCACTGAGGTCAACATACCGTTTCGTTAGCTGGTTCAACGAATCTTCCATGCCACGGTAATCCGCTAGAAGCTCATAGCCGAACGCGGTCAGCTTGGCCCCTCCCCGCCCTATGCCACCTCGCGTCCTGTCAACAAGTTGACGACCAAGTCGTTTTTCAACGATGGTTATGCGTTCCAACGCGTAGCGGTATGACATTCCCAGCTCGCGCGCTGCGGCGCTTATGGAGCCAAGTCTCTCAATTTCAACAAGAAGACTCATCGTACCAAGGCCAAAAACGTATTCTTCATCTTCACCGACAAACCAAAACTTGAATCGCGGTCTGATTCTCATGCTCGTAAGGTATAACAGCGCAGGTGCACACTTAACCTCACCGATGATATTCAAAACACGAACTCCGTTTGACGTGGCTTTGGATATGTTCCTCAAAGCCATCGTGCCTATCGAAGACACCGAGGTGTCGCCAATTCGAGAGGCCAGAGGGAGGGTGCTTGCCTGCCAGATTATGGCGCAGCGAGACGAACCTAACTATCGGCGGGCAGCTAAGGACGGTTACGCGGTCGTTGCTAAAGATACACTAGGAGCAAGTGATGTTTCGCCGGTCGCTCTCAAAATTGGTGATGACGTGAGAGGTGGCGTTGTCTCTCGTGTTCATATCGGCTCCAAAATGCCGGACCAAGCAGATGCCGTTGTGATGGCGGAAGACGTCGAACGTCTCGACGACGTCGCTAAGATTAAGGCGCAGGTGCATCCGTTCGAAAACGTTGGTCTCAAAGGCGAGGACGTAAGGCGCGGTGAACTAATTTTATCTCCCGGCCATCGCCTGCGACCGGCAGACATCGGACTGCTCGCTTCCCTCGAAGTCCAGGACGTAACTGTTTATAGGCAACCAGACGTCGCGATCATACCGACCGGAGAAGAGGTCGTTGGGGATAAGCCCGCAGAAGGAGAAGTAGTCGAAACAAACGGTCTTATGAACGCGCTCCTCGTTGAACAGTGGGGTGCACGCTACCGCTACCGAAATATTGTTCCCGATGTGCGGGAGCTCATTGAAGCCGCGCTGTTACGGGATACTGATGCCGACCTCATACTGACCACAGGAGGAACATCCGTTGGGATTCGCGACCTCGTCCCTAAAGTCGTGCACAAGCTTGGCAAGCTTTTCGTACACGGGATAGCGATCAGTCCTGGAAAACCCACGGCACTCGGTTTTGTTGAGGCTACGCCCATAGCGTGTCTGCCCGGGTTTCCGGTCGCCTGTCTCGTCGCTTCATACGCGTTTGCAAAGCCGGCGATCCATCGACTCGCCCACGTCGAACGGGAATTCGAGCGGACAAGAACCGGCACACTGACTGGCAAGATAACCGGTAAACCTGGTTCACGAACGTATGCACGGGTAGCACTGCGGAATGAACTCGTTAAACCCATTATGGTATCAGGATCGGGCATACTCAGCTCGATGGCTAAAGCAGACGGATTCGTGATCATTCCTGAAAACGTTGAGGGGTACGATGAGGGCCAACAGGTAGAAGTTGTTCTATTTGACTGACCATCGGGTGCATATGAATACAAGAAAAGAGTTCAGAGAGCTAATAAGCGTCGAAAAGGCCCACGAGATCATTAAAAGACTTGCGCTAGTTCGCAGAACTGAAAAGATAGCGCTGCAGCGGGCTTTGGGGCGAACCCTCGCCGAAGACGTCACGTCACGCGTGGACGTTCCGTCCTTCGATAGGGCGGCAATGGATGGATTCGCCCTAACCGCGCGCGATACCTATTCCGCTAGAGAGGACGCACCGGCGCGACTGCTGCTCCTGGGTTCCATTGAGGCTGGCGTCTTACCTAAATTCGAGGTGCATTCGGGACAGGCTGTCGAAATTGCCACTGGCGCGATGATG
>OCZT010002024.1_pt1 | contig 20994 bp, 16 predicted proteins | sample 1539031 | NCBI WGS metagenome assembly OCZT01 (sample SAMEA3539308, study PRJEB22396) | soil metagenome | biome: tundra; feature: field; material: soil | place: USA | collected 2010-05 | depth 0.15 m | reverse complement strand
GTACACCGGCTGGCCCGACCGGTTGTATGCCATCGACCGCGGCGGGCGCGTGGCTTACAAAAGCGGTCCTGGCCCGTTCGGGTTTCATCCGAAGGAGTTGGAAACGGCGCTGGCGCGACTGGTGAGCGGCGCGCGCTGATCTGCGCTAGCAGCCGGCGCAAACGCGGCAACGCTTCCCAGACAAGCTCGCGCCGACCCGCGAGGGCTGCAATCTATCTTCGGGGATGAAAATTGCGTCCTTGACCCGTGCCGGCATATTTTGGGCCGCCCGGACAGGATCGCCGGATCGCGGCCGATCGGACGTCCGATCTCCGCGGCGCCAGTCATAATCCGATTTATTTATAGCCGGCGCAGCGTTTAGTTGCTCACCGCGAGATACAACGTCTGCGTTCCGGCCACGCCGCCGACCGTGAACGTCAACGGCAGGGCGCCGGTACCGGCGTTGGCCGGCACCACGATATTGAACTGATACAAGCCCGTGTAGCTCGGCGCTAATCCCGCATAGGGCACGTTGGTGACGGGCACGCCGCCTATGGAAATTTCAAAGGTCGACGCCAGCGTGTTCGCCTGCTGCACAAGCTGGCCCGCCGGTATCTTTGGCGTGACCGGCCCGAAGCCTATGCCATATAGAACGATCTCGTCGCCCGGCTGGGCGGGCCGCGAAGTGAGGCCCGCAATCGCGCCCTCGGGGAGGACGTACGTGCCATCGGCGAACAGCGCCACTACGTATTGGAAGCCGCCGATTTTGAACGATGGCGGCGCGTCAAACCCGGGTTGAACCGCATTCACGTTGATGTTATACGCCGCGCTTGTGAGGCTCCCGACCGTAACCGTCATCGACTGCGCGCCCGTTGCGATGTTCGACGGCACCAGCGCATTCACTTGCCCCGTGCTGATGAAGTCGATAAAGGCGGCCTGCCCGCCGATAGTTACGGAAGTGCCGCCGAGCGAGGTGGGAGCATTCACGCCGTTGAAATCGGCGGCCGCCCAGGATTGCGTGCCAACCGCGAGGTGCGATCCGTAGATCTCGATCCAGGAGCCCGGCGAGATGGAAGCGAATTCTCCGAAGGCGCTCGCGCTCACGACGCCGCCGGCGAAGATTGCGGGGGGCTGATTCGTAAGCGGCGCCGCCACGTCCGAAATCTTTCGCACCCTGTTGTTCGTCACGTCGCCCGGATACACGCCGTCGCCCACATACAGGTTTCCCGCGTTGTCCAGCGTTATGGGAAACGGGCTGTCGAGTTCCGCCTGCAGGGGCGCGCCGCTATCGCCCGCATAGCCCGCCGTCCCCGTTCCCGCCACCGTGGTAATGACCCCTCCACTCACTTCGCGGATCCTGTTGTTCGAGTCGTCCACGATAAACAGAGCGCCGGTAGGATCCACCGCGGTCCCGCCCGGGTAGCCCAGGCTGGCCGACGTGGCCGGTCCTCCATCGCCTGCAAACGCATTGTCTCCGTTCCCCGCCACGGTCGAAATCGTCCCGCTGGCGGCATTGACCATCCGGATGCGAAAGTTGAACTGGTCCGTCACATAAAGGTTTCCCGAGGCATCCACGGTCGCCCACGTGGGGTTGTTCATGTCCGCCTGCGTCGCCGGTCCTCCATCCCCGGAGAAGCCCTGCGCGCCGGTGCCCGCATAGGTCGTGATGATGCCGCTCCCATCCACCTTGCGAACGCGAAACGCGCCCTGGTCCACGATGAACAGGTTGCCGCTCGAATCCACCGCGCAGCGAATTGGAATCACAAATCCCGCGGCCGTGGCCGGGCCGTCATCCCCGCTATTCACTGTCGATCCGTTGCCGGCCACCGTGGTAATGGTCCCCGAAGGCGAGATTTCGCGTACCCTTCCATTGCCCTCATCGTTCACGTAGATGGCGCCAGATGGCCCCACGCAGACTCCCAGAGGCCCGTTGAGCTGCGCCTGCACCGCCGGCCCGCCATCCCCGCTGTATCCGGCGGCGCCCGTTCCGGCGAATGTCGTGATCGCGCCATTGGTGTCCACCTTGCGCACCCGGTTATTATTTTGGTCGGCCAGATAGATGTTACCGGCTGCGTCTACTGCCAGTCCCACCACGCGGTTGATTTCCGCCTGCGTGGCCGGTCCTCCGTCCCCCGAATATCCGGCCGTCCCGTTTCCCGCAAAGCTGCTAATCGTCTGGCCGGACGCGATAGCCGCCGCCAGCAGAGGCAACAAGAGTCTCCCGCGCGTCACAGTCTCCCTCCGATCTCGGATCATGGAACCAGTATAGGCACATTCCTCTATTGTGACGCCGGATGCTTCAACCTACAGTACTACGCCGCATTGAAGGATCTCTGCTGTCGAAAACGTACTCTTCCGGTAGGGAGAGCAGTTGTACAGAGTGCAGGATGCGGCGCCCGGGGTGATCCAATCGGTATCTGTCCGGCAATCCCGCGGTCGAGGACCTAGATCCGCCTCAGCAGCAGCGCCGAATTCTTACTGCCGAAGGCGATGCAATTGGACACTGCGTGCTCAATGTCCATGCGGCGGGCGACATCCGGGATGTAGTCCAGGTCGCACTGCGGGTCGGGCTCCTCAACGTTGATGGTCGGATGCACCACGCCATCCCGCATGGCCAACAGCGTAGCCGCTATGCCGGCCGCACCGCACGCTCCTTGGGGATGCCCGATCAGGCTCTTCAGCGACGATCCCGCGAGCTTATAGGCGTGGCCGTTGAAGGCGAGTTTCACGGCGCGCGTCTCAATGCGGTCGTTCAATTCCGTGGCGGTGCCGTGATAGTTTACGTACTGCACGTCTCCCGGCGCGATGCCACCCTCTTCCATTGCCATCAGCATGGTGCGGGCGGGCTCTTCGCCGCACTCCTCCAGACGCACTCGGTGGAAGGCTTCGCAGGTGGACCCGTATCCCGCCACTTCGCCATAGATGTGAGCGCCCCGGGAGCGGGCCCGCTCGAACTCCTCCATGATGAAGAACCAGGCGCCCTCGGCGATCACAAACCCGTCGCGGTCCCGCGAAAAAGGCCGCGAGGCTCGCTCCGGCTGCGAGTTCCAGCGCGTGCTCATGATGCGCATGACGATGAACCCGCGCAGGATCAGCGGCGCGATGGGGGCGTCCACGCCGCCCGCCACCATCATGTCCAGCACGCCCGCCTGAATGTTGCGGTAGGCGTAGCCAATGGCGTCGGTGGAGGAGGTGCATCCCGTCGAAATGATATGGCTCATGCCGCGAAAGCCGAACCGCATGGAGATCTCGCTGGCCAGGGTGCCGATGGTGGAGCTCGGAATGGCGTACACGCTGCACTGCTTCTGCTTGCCGGAATAATAAAGGCGGTACTGTTCCTCGGTGAACTCCAGGCTGCCGCCTCCGGATCCGACGATGACGCCGATCTGCCGCAATTCCTCGCGGGTCATCGATCCCGAGTCGACGCCGGCGTCCTGCAAGGCTTCCCGCACCGCGGCGGCGCCCAGCGGCACCACGCGCGACACGTGCGGGCGGTCCTTGGGATCGACGTATTGGAGCTCGTCGAACCCCACGACCTCGCCGGCCACCTGCACGGGGAAGCTGCACGGGTCGAAGCGGGTGATGCGGCGCACCCCGCTTACCCCGTTGCGGCTAGCCTCCCAGAAGGCCTCTCTGCCAATTCCATTGGGGCTCACGGCCCCGATTCCAGTGATGACTACACGACGTTTCATTTGCGCTGACGTTTTGCCTTTGCCAATAGGACAGTATAGGCTGATTTCATGGGCGATGGTGAGAACCCACACAGAAAACGGGAGGCGGACGGCCTCCTGGCGGGCCTCGAAGCCGGCATCATCGCCGCTCTGGTTCTTCTCGGATGGCTGGCGCTCGCTTCGGCCTGGTATCGGCGTTCCATCTGGACTGCGGCCAACATCATGGCCACAACCTTTTACGGCGATGCGGCACTGGGCCGGGATTTTACCTCCCGGACCGTGGCGGGGATCGCGCTCTATCTGGTCCTTTACGGGATCATCGGCGCTCTATTCGGTCTCACCCTCGCAAGCCGTGACGCCAGTCTCCGGATCACCCTGATCGGAGTGCTGGTGGGTCTGGGCTGGTATTACCTGTCGTTCGCGATTCTGTGGCAGAACATCAATCCACTCATTCCACTGTACACCCATCCCGGCCCCATGATGGCGGGCCATGCGCTTTACGGGGGATTGTTGGGCCGATTCCCCCGTTATCTGCACGCACCGGCCGCGGGCAGCACGGCTCCCCATGCCTGAAATAACGCCTGAAACAACGCCGAATAAGTCCCGCAAACAGGCCCTGCGGGAATTTCTGACCGCAGGGCGGATTACGGCCATCGGCGAAGCGGAATGGCAGGCCGCCCTGCGCACGCTGGCGCCGGTCTCGGAAAGTTACCTGCGCGATCTGCTGCGCCAGACGGGCCTCGCGTTCGCGCAACCTTACGCGGGGGTCCGCCAGAAGTCGTTCGCAGAGCTGGAACACGACTTACGCGAGATGCTGGCGATTTATTCGGAAGCCATGCGGGCGGGCGACCGGCAGCGGGCACGCTATTGCAGGCGGCAGGTGATCGCCGCGAAGGACCGCGCGCGCTTCGTGGCGCGCAGCCCCAAGACCTCGCCCGAAAAAAAGGCGCAGAAGGACGAGATGGCGCAGTGGACCCTCGTCTGGCTGGAGAACCCCGAAGTGTTTCCTGCCTGGGTCGAGATCCGCAAGCGCTATTGCAGCTCTACCGATTCGACCTGAACGGTTTCGCCATCCAGCGTGCCGGTGACCTTCGCCTTCAGGTCCTTTTCCTTGCTGGTGGCCTTCAACGCGGCCAAAGCCTTGGCGTTGCCGGCTTCGTCGAACTTCACGAACTTGCCGTCGGCCAGCACCAGGCCATAGCCGCTCTTGGAGCAACCGATGGCGCACTTGGTAGTGTGGCTGGCCAGGTCCTGGTTCTTGCACATCACGTCCACCAGCGTGCCGTTCCAGGTTTCGGCGAACGCCAGGGAGGAAAACAGTGTTAACAATCCGGCCACTCGTTTCATGGAGAAGATTATACCCCAATAGGGCAGGCCTACTGGCCGGCCTCCTGGCCTGTCCCCGCCGGCTTTCAGCCGGCCGCTGGTTGCGTGTCAGTTGATCGTCGTTGGGTTGGATGCACTCGCGGCCGCGGACCTGCCTCCGGACGCGGTGACGGTGTTGGTGACTTCGGACGGGGCGTTCGCGGCCACGTTCACCGTGACGGTGATGGTGGGATAGCTTTTACCGGTGGCGAGCGCATCGCTGCGGTTGCAGGCGTTGGCCGTGCAGGCCCATCCGGTGCCCGCCATGGAAACCAGCGTCAGACCGGACGGAATTGTATCGGTCACAGTAACCTTACCCGACGTAGGCCCGGTGCTGGTGGCTAAATTGGTGACAGTCACGGTATAAGTGGCGTTTGCCTGCCCCTGAGTGAAGTTACCCGTGTGGGACTTAGTAATCTTCAGGCTGGGAGTGCCGTATGTGTTCTTCACCAGAACTTGAGTGTAGGCATACGCTCCGCAGGACGAAGTAAAATTGCTGACCTGCAGCAACTGGGCGCCCGCGGCGGCGAGGTCGCCCGCATCCAGTTGGATAGTCGCCCGGGTGGGGGTGACTCCGGTGCTGGTACGAAAATTGTTGTTCCAGTAAGCGTAGAAACTGCCGTTGACAAACCCGGCGCCGGTGACGGTTAACTGCGAGGCGGCGGCCGTCTTGACCGGCGACGCGGGACTGACCGTGGCGGCGTTGATGATCGCCGGCACGATGTTGAAGTTGGCGACGGGCAGAAACTCGTCGTGAACCGTGGTGGTCTGCGGGTTGGTGGTTCCGGTCAGGTCGCCGGTCCAGCCCGAGAAGACCATGCCGTTGCCCGTAGTGGGGGTGGCGGTCATGGTGAGCAGCGTGCCATCCGGGAAGCTGCAATCGTTGTTGGGGCAGGATTGCGAATACTCCACCGTGCCGCAAGCGTTTTCCGCATAAGTATAACTGCGATATACGGGAGTATACGACGCGGCGATGCTCTCTACGCCCGAGCTGGAAGCTGTGATGTTGTGAGTCTGCGAGCTGCCATCGCTCCAATTGTTCCAGGAATACGAAACGTTGGTAGTGACGGGAACATCGGGTGAGGGCGCGCTAATCGAATGACTCGTGCCGGGGGCCCAGGCGGCGCCGGAATAATCTTGCGAATAACCTTGCGGCAGATAAACGTAAGGGTTGCTATCGATAGCGGCGTACATCGGCGGATTCCAGGTGTTCGGTCCGGTGATGGTTTCGCCGATGGTGGTTACCGGGAAAGTGGTAAATCCGCCTTGTAGATTCGATTCGGGCGACTGGATCAGGAATGGATAAGGATTGCCGCCCTGGGGATAGGGTGGTCCAAACCAGCCATAGAAGTTATAGCCCGCGTTGGGAGTGGCGCTGACGGTGATTTGCTGGCGATCCACGAAGAAGCTGCCGCTGAAGATGGATTGCGGCGCGGGGGCGACGCTTACCGAGCCGGATCCAGCGGGCGAGGCCGAGATCGCGAAAGGCCAGAGACGGATGTAATTGGCCTCGTAGACAGTAGTGGCGGGCTTGCCGGCGGGAGAAGTGAGCAGCCCCGAGCCTCCGCCGGCGGTGACGGTGTGAGAGCGCGCGCCGCCGTCGTTCCACCGGGCGAATTCATAGGTGGCGCCATCGTTAGGATTGGTCAATTGCGGGTCCGGCGGCAGGTTCAGGGTGTGCCTGGAGTTGAGAGTCCAAGTGAAGGTCTGCGGCGCGGTATAGGTTGTTCCGTCGACGATGATTTTCAGGTCCGGCGGGTTGGTGACAATAGTTACAGTCGAAGGTGTGAATCCGTAGAGCCGCCTGACGGTGTCGATGTCGCCGGCCGAATAGCCGGTCGTGTTACTCAGCGGAATGCCGGGCGGGATGGATTCGAGGACTGGCAGATTATTCTTGGTGAAGGAAAACGCCGGGTAATGCATCACGGATGCGTAGTCGTAGAGGCCGATGACCTGGAAATCGTCGGCGAAGAAATCGAAGTCGCCCAACAGGTAGGGCTTATCGGCGTTGGCCGGAGTGAGCACGATGTACGAATTGCGGTCGGGGCGCTGGTGTTCGTGCAGCAGGCCGATGGCATGGCCCATCTCGTGACAAGTGCCGGTGAAAGAGCAGTTGATCGAGCCACCGATGAACTGCTGTCCGCCGGCCATGCCCTCGGAGGCCTCGCAGTAGCCGCTCAGGTCGCTGGGATCGAAGTTGAAGGTGACGTAGTTGGTTTGGTTGGTTTGCGGGACGAACTGGATCACGCCGCTCAGAGTGCTGTTGACGTAACTGATGACGGAAGCGAGGATGGGCGTGCCGGTCTGGATGGTGTAGGGGATCTGATAGACTCCGCCCACTGCGGGCCAGAGTTGCGAGACATAGCCAATGCCGAGGCCATCGGGGCTGACGCCAGGGCCGGGCGGCGCGGACGCGGCGAGTTGCACGGCTGTGCCCAGCACAATGTCTCCTTCGACGATGGCCTGGCCATTGATGACGGCGTAGGTGACCGGCATGCCATGCCACCAGCCGGTGCGGATTTCGCTCACGGCCGGCCCAAGGGCGGCTTCGCTGTACACGGACAACTGGGCAGAGCCGGACTGATTGCGGCTATCCACGGCAATCACCGTGATGCGGTTGGCGCCGGGATGCACGGGCACGGCGGCAGAGAAGGCGATGGGGGCGGATTGGCCGGCGGTGGATGCGGTCCACTCCGCGGGGCCGGTGTGGCCCTGATGGTCGGTCCAGTAGATGTTGACGATGGCGGAATCCGCGGCGGCGACGCCTTTGAGCGCAACGGTAGGAGCGGCGGTGGCGGAGTTGGCGGTTGGCTCCAGGACTCGCACGACCGGCTGCGCAAACAAGCATGCCGGGAGGCAGACGATGGCGATTATGGAAACAGCGTTTAGTGAGTGCCGAGGCATTCTATTAGTCTAGCGCGTCGGGCGCGCTTGACGCGCCGAAGGCACCGGGGGCAAGGGCAGGGGTCGCGCACAGCGCGCAAGCCCACCCACCACCCACCACACCCTTTAGATCCAGCCATTTGGGCTTTGATCGTCCAGGTAGGAAAGGCCTCCTGCAAATGGGGTATCGTTCAACATGTAGTCCTAGTACTGTCGCCGCCCACAACCGGACACTGTCCGAATCTGAACAGCACACCGTGACAAAATTGCCACTACTGCGTCAAACTAATCGAAGGGATGATTGGAAGCTACAGCAGAGCCGGAACTTATGGCGCAGGACGCCCCTGGCGCCGTCGGTGCCAGGTTGAGCCCCAAACTAGATGAAGCCAGCCTGATCCGGGCCGTCCAGCGCGGCGATCAGGACGCTTTCGAACAACTCGTCCGCGCCTACGACCAGAGTGTGCTCCGGCTCGCTGTCAACTTGCTGCGTTCCCAGGAAGACGCACGTGACGTCTTCCAGGAGGCTTTCTTGCGCGTGTTCCGCAGCATCGATTCGTTCCGGTTCGATTGCAGCTTCCATACCTGGCTCTACCGGATCGTGACGAACATTTGCCTGGATTATCTGCGCAAGCGCAAAGTCCGCAAAGAAGAGCCGGCCGTGGTGGATACGCCCGAGGGTCCCCTGGACCGCATGAACGATTTTGAAGAAGAAGCCGCGCACGCCGATCCCGAGCGCAACCTCTGGAACCTCCAGCTCGGGCAGCGCATTGAGGGCGCCCTCGGCGGGCTCACGCCCCGCGAGCGCATGGTTTTCGAACTGCGGCATTATCAGGGTCTGCGCCTCCGCAACATCGGCGAGATCCTGGGCACCAGCGAGGAAGCCGCCAAGAATTGTCTGTTCCGCGCCACCCAAAAGATGCGCGCGGTGCTGGGAGATTTACAATGAACTGCGAATCCGTAACCAAACTCATTCCGCTGTATTTTTACGGCGAATTGCCGCCGGAGGAGGAAGACAGCCTCGAACAGCATTTAGATACCTGTGCGGCCTGCGCCCGCCAGGCGGAGTCGCAGCGGGTCGTGTCCGCCGCGTTCGACCGGCGCGAAATGCAGCCATCCGCCGCCCTGCTCGCCGAATGCCGGCATCGCTTGATGCGCACCGTCTACCGCCAGGAATCATCGGTCCTGCGTCCGGTCCAGCCCGCGGCGCCTTTGGGACGTCTCGGCGCCTGGCTTCCGTCGCTAGGTGCCTGGCGCATGCCCCTGGGAGCGAGCGCCCTCCTGGCCCTCGGTTTTGTCACGGCGCGGCTGACTGCGCCGGGCGCCGCTGGTCCGTTCAGTCTCGCTTCGCTTACCCCCGACGTTATCTCCTCCGTGCGTTCCGTGCAGCCCGCCCATGAAGGCGCCCGGCCCGGCGAAGTGCAGATCGTGCTGGATGAAACCCGCCGGCGGGTAATCTCCGGACAGTTGAACGACAGCAACATTCAGCGTCTGATGTTGGCCGCCGCGCACGATGAGAACAATCCCGGTGTGCGTTGGGAATCGGTCGATCTCCTGAAGAGCCATTCGGATTCTTCGCCGGTCCGCGAGTTGCTGCTAAACCGCGTCGCCGAAGATCCCAATCCCGGCGTCCGTTTGAAGGCGTTGGATGGCCTGAAGACCTACACCGGCGATCCGGAAGTGCGCAAGGTGCTGGCGCAGGTGCTTGTGCATGACGATAACCCGGGCGTGCGCATTGCGGCCGTGGATGCGCTCACCGCGCATGCCGACGACAACATGGTGGGCTTTCTGCAGGGCGTCGTGCAGAGGGAGGACAACACCTACGTGCGCCGCCGTTGCGTAAAAGCCCTGCAGGATATGAATGCCTCGGTCGGAACGTTTTAAGCCATGACTATCTGCACAACGCTCCGGTCCGCCATCCTGGTTTCCGGTTTTCTGAGCCTCGCGCTCGCCGCCGAACCGGCCCTCACCCGCGAAGGTAAGTATTGGGTCGAGGTCCGCTCGGGTTCGGAACCGATGGCTCCCTCGACGCGCCTGCGCATCACATCGCGCGGCGCCGTCACGCTCAATGGCATGCCCCGTCCGGAGCTGTCGTATGAACTGAAAATACGGGTGAAGGCCTCCAGCGTTGCTGAGGCGCGGCTGCTCGCCAACCGATTTGGCGTGCACATCGCAAAACAAGGCGGCAACGCGATGTACCTCGTGGTCCAGCGCGGCGATGGCATGGCGGATTTGCAGGTGAAGGCGCCGCGCGCCGCGCCCGAAACCACCATCGCCACCACCGAGGGCGCGGTCGCCTTCTACGACCTGGATGGCGGGGTGCAAGCGGAAACCGGCGGCGGAGCCGTTGCGGCGGACCGCATCAAAGGCAACATCGTCGTGCGCACGGCCGGCGGCGATATCACGCTCGGCAGCGTGGGGGGCAATGCCGACTGCACCACGGCCGGAGGCAAGATTACCGCCAGCCTGGTACGCGGCGAAGCCACGTTTGAAACCGGCGGCGGCGATATCTCCGCGCAGGAAGTACACGGGCTGGTGCATGCCACCACCATGGCGGGAAGCATTCGGATTCGCAACGCCGGCTCGGCGGTGATCGCCAGCACGGGCGGCGGACCTATCGATGTGGGCCAGGCGCATGGCGTCGTCACCGCCCGGAACTCGGGTGGACCGGTGAAGGTAGGCTCAGCCGAAGGCGTGCGCTGCGAGAATGCCGGGGGCGGCGTGAATCTCGACAACATTTCCGGCAGCGTGCGCGTTTCGACGGCCATCGGCAGCATCATCGCCAGCCTGTTGGCGGGCAAGCCCATGTCCGATTCCTTCCTTTCCACCGGCGGCGGTGACATTACGGTAATCATCCCGTCTAATTTGGGTGTGACGATCCGGGCGCAGAACGAATTGGCTGGTAATATCCGCAGAATCGTATCCGATTTTCCCGGAATATCGGTGCGGGTCGAAGGCGGGCAGGTGGTCGCCGAAGGGCCGGTCAACGGCGGCGGCCCTATCTTGCGGATCTCCGGCACCGGCGGCACCATATTTATCAAACGGCAACATTGAGAGGGCTTATGAATCGCGCTATTCGCACATCGCTATGCTTCACCATTTTGGGCGTGACAGCGGCGTCCTGCTCGTTCGCGCAGGATGCGGCGCCGCGCGCGCGCACGGCCACCAACCGTTCGATCGTCATCCGCAAAGCGGGGAGCAGTTATCTCGGCATCGGCGTGGCTGAAATCGACTCCGAGCGGGCAAAGGCGCTCAACCTCAAGGAGGTGCATGGCGTCGAAGTGAAGAGCGTGGATCGGGATAGTCCGGCCGCCAAGGCCGGCCTCAAGGAATCCGATGTGGTGCTGGAGTATAACGGCCAGCGCATCGAAGGCGCCGAGCAGTTCATCCGCCTGGTGCATGAGACGCCCGTCGATCGTCAGGTGAAACTGCTCGTCTGGCGCAGCGGTGGCGCCGAGACGGTGACGGCCACCATTGGCCACCGTCTGGAACACTTCTCACTCCGCGCTGGCGACGGTGACGACAGCGATTTCACGCTCGAGATCCCGCCCATGCCGGAGATGCCGCCAATGCCTGAAATGCCCCCTATGCCCGAGATGGCTCCGCTGCGGGACCTGCCCCGCGCCTTCGGTTCCATGCGTAGCGGCATGCTGGGCATCGACTGCGAGTCTCTGGGCTCGCAACTGGCCGGCTTTTTCGGCGTCAAGGAAGGCGTGCTGGTGCGGGCCGTGACCAAGGATTCCCCCGCCGAAAAAGCAGGCATGCGCGCCGGAGACGTCGTCGTGAAAGTGGACGGCGAAGCGGTAACCAGCACGCACGAAATCACCAGCCTGGTGCGCGCCGCGCGCAGCAAGCGGACCTTCCCGGTGGTCGTCATGCGCGACAAGAAGGAAGTGACGCTCAGCGTGACCGTCGAGTCCGGCAGCCGCGGCATGCGGCCCGTAGCGCTCACCGGCCGCACTTGCTAGGGTGGGGCAGACCTCCAGGTCTGCGCGGGTCCTCCAGGACCCGCTTCCCCGTGCGTTACAATAAAGGAACCCTCCCCAATGCGCGATGAAGCTTGCGTCCGCACTCTCGCCCCACTTCGATAATGATGTCCGCGCTCGCGGCGCCAGCTACTATCGATTAGGCGCGGTGCGCATCAAGCGGGGCAATGCCACGGGAGTCGAGGCCGGTGTCCGCGGCTCGCGCGTCTACGACGTCGAGATCGCCTGGGACGGCCGCCGTCTGACCTTGTTCTGCGACTGTCCCTACTACGAAGACGTCGGCGCATGCAAGCACATCTGGGCCACGATCCTGGCAGCCGACGCGCAGAACTATTTCACCGCCATCACAAGGCTCAATCCCATGGACATCTCTTTCGACGAGATGCACGATGAGGACGAGCCGGACGAAGATCCCCCCTACTACGCGCCTATCGCCCGCCCTACACCCGTATTCAAACCGCAGGTCCAGGTAGCGCCGCCCGCTTGGCTGCAGCGCCTGAATGAAATCGTACCGGCCGGCTCGTTGGCGAGCACGGCCTGGCCCGCGCAGCGTGAGCTGCTTTATATCGTCGACGCGGCGGACAGTATCGCGCGCGGCTCCCTGATCCTGGACCTGAAGACGCGCGAGCCGAAACTCAAGGGCGGATGGAAGAAGCCTGGGGTCCCGCAGATCAGCCGGGCAGTGTTGGCCGTGCTGCCGAACCCCGTGGATCGCCACATTCTCGGGCTGCTTTCGGGAAGCGCGATGAACTCGGACTGGATGTCCTACAGTGCGTACGAATCGATCGCGGCTGGCTTCCGCCTGCGGCATCCGTTCGCCTCCACGGTGATGCCGGAGATCGCGCGCACCGGACGCTGCCTGCTTGAGTTGAACGCCGGCGACCCGGAGTGGCTGCCGCTCACTTGGGACGACGGCCAGCCCTGGCGATTCGTTCTCCGCCTGCACCGTCAGGAGGGCCGCAAGTGGGCGCTCGCCGGGTTTCTACGCCGCGGCGACGAAGAGATGGATCTCCTCGACGCACTCCTGGTCGCCGAGGGTTTGGTGTTTACGCGCGACCGCGTCGCGCTCCTGGAGGAAGGCGCGCCGTTCGAATGGATCGCCTCTCTCCGTAGATTGCGCCATATCGACGCGCCCGAAGGCGACATCGGCCAGATGCTCGCGGCGCTGCTTGAGCATCCGCTCGCCGCGCGCCTGGAGGTTCCCGAGGAACTGCGCTACGAGGAAGTGCAGCCCGTGCCACGGCCTTGCCTGACGTTCCGCTCCACCAAGCGTTACGAGTGGGAGCAGGAGCGGCTGCACGCCGAGGTCTCGTTCGATTACGACGGCCGGCGCGTGCCCGATGCGCTCAAGGGCCGCGGCATGTACGACCTCGCCAAACGGCGGTTCGTGGTGCGCGACCAGCAGGCCGAGGCAGCCGCCAAGGCGTTTCTGTACCAACTCGGCCTGGAGGATCTTCCGCCGGATTACCGGGGCGAGGCAGCCTCGCTGCGATTGGCGCCCAAGAAACTGCCGGCGGTGGCGCACGCTTGTCTCGCGGCCGGCTGGCACGTGGAAGCCCAAGGCAAGATTTTCCGGCGTCCCGGCGCCAGGAGCCTGGGGGTCTCTTCAGGGGTAGATTGGTTCGAGTTGCATGGCGAGGTGGACTATGGCGGAGCCACCGCGAAGCTTCCCGCGCTGCTGGCCGCGCTACGCCGCGGCGAGAATATGGTGCGGCTGGACGACGGCACCTACGGGCTGCTGCCGGAGGAGTGGCTGAGCCGCTTCGGTCCGATTGCCGGCTTGGGCACGGCCGAAGCCGATCATCTCCGCTTCCGCCGGAATCAGGCGGGGTTGCTGGATGCGCTGCTCGCCACCCAGCCCGAAGTCAGTTGCGACGCGACCTTTGCCCGCGTGCGCGATGAGTTGCGCAACTTCGCGGGCATTCGCGCGGGCGAGCAGCCCGAGGGCTTCGTGGGACAGTTGCGCGACTATCAGCGGGACGGCGTCGGCTGGATGGATTTTCTGCGCCGCTTCAGTTTCGGCGGCTGCCTGGCCGATGACATGGGCGTGGGCAAGACCGCGCAAGTGCTGGCGCTGCTCGAAGCCCGCCGCACGTCGAGCGATCGCCCCGGACCATCGCTCGTGGTGGTTCCCAAATCGCTGGTGTTCAACTGGAAGCAGGAGGCGGCCCGCTTCACGCCCCGGTTACGGGTGCTCGACCATACCGGCCTTGCTCGCGACGTTAATGGCTTCTCCGATTACGACGTAGTTCTGACGACCTACGGTACGCTGCGCCGCGACGCCGCGGAATTCAACGACATCGAGTTCGATTATGTCGTGCTCGATGAAGCGCAGGCCATCAAGAATCCCGGCACCGAGTCGGCCAAGGCCGCGCGTCTGCTGCGCGGCCGCAACAAGCTGGCGCTCAGCGGCACGCCCGTGGAAAATCATCTGGGCGAGCTGTGGAGCATCTTCGAATTTCTCAACCCCGGCATGCTCGGCGCCGCCAGCGTGTTCAAACTGGCTGGAGGCGCGGCGCGCAATCCCAGCGAAGAAACGCGCAGCCTGCTGGCCCACGCGCTGCGCCCATTCATTCTGCGGCGCACCAAGGAGCAGGTGGCGCGCGAGCTTCCGCCCAAATCCGAGCAAACCCTCTTCTGCGAGTTGGAGACCGCGCAGCGCAAGCTCTACAACGAACTGCGCGTCCACTACCGCAATTCGTTGCTGCAGACGGTCGCCGCGCAGGGGTTGGCGAAATCCAAGATCCAGGTCCTGGAGGCGCTGTTGCGATTGCGCCAGGCGGCCTGCCATCCGGGCCTGATCGATCCCAAACGCCGCGGCGAGGCGAGCGCGAAGCTCGATGTGCTGATCGATCATCTGGAAGAAGTCGTGGCGGAAGGTCATAAGGCGCTGGTGTTCTCGCAATTCACCAGCCTGCTTTCCCTGGTGCGGGAGCGGCTCGACGAATCGGCGATGGTTTACGAGTACCTGGATGGCGCCACCCGCGACCGGCAACGGCGCGTGGAGCGTTTCCAGAACGACCCGGACTGCAGCCTGTTCCTCATCAGCCTGAAAGCTGGAGGTCTGGGCCTGAACCTGACCGCCGCCCAATATGTTTTTCTGCTCGACCCGTGGTGGAATCCCGCGGTGGAAGCGCAAGCCGTCGACCGGGCGCACCGCATCGGCCAGACCCACCAGGTGTTCGCCTACCGCTTGATCGCGCGGGACACCGTTGAGGAGAAAATCTTGCAACTGCAAAGCCGCAAGCGCGACTTGGCTGCCGCCATCATCAGCGAGGATAACAGCCTGATCCGCGACTTGCGGCGCGAGGATCTTGAGTTACTGCTTTCGTGACGGAGGAAACCACTCCTGGAGCGTCAGCAGGAATTTGCGGAAAGCGCTGTCGGTGCATCCAGCAACGTTCGCAGATTTGGCGAGGTCCTGAAAAACGGACGAGGACTTTTGCACCTTTGCCACGCACATGGCTTGCTCATATGCTTCCTTGGGGCGTGCGGGCTTGACGGCGGTGGTGGATGCAAGGAACGCTTCTTCGAGGAGCCAGTCCTTTAGGCGTCGCTTGTCCCACTTGAGCACCTTGGCTATACGGAGCGACTCATCCCAGACCCAGGATTCCAGTTCGGGCTCAATAACGACGACTTCACATCGGCCCTCCCAGCCATTGACCGTCAGATTCTCGCATACTGTCTGCTCCACGCGCTCTTTGCCGAGCCTTTCTTGACCGCAGCCTCGAGATCAAACACAACCAGCGCGCACTCAAAATATCTCAGAAACTGTCTGGGGAAATGGTGGGCGCCTACGAGAACGCCGCTGTCGTGTTTTGGATGAGCCACGCACTCGAATGATATCGATCGGATGCCCAGATCATCCTGCCGGTTCAACAGCGCCCCGATACCGAGATGGGCGTCCTTGTTCGGCGGTGGGCACCACCAGATCTTTTCGATCCGGCATCGTTAGCCGAGGACCCCGGCTTCCCGGATATCAGCATCCGATGCTACAAGACTGTGGCGAAGAGGTCACTGATGCTTACCCCAGACCGCTGCAGATCGCGGGGCTGCGGCAAAACGTGCAATCCCTCTCCTCGGTCTATTCCGGACAGGTCCTGCTGACGAGCCACTCGCCGATCCTTCTAAGAGTCGGGCACGTAGGCGAGCAGCGTTTAGGCGAGGAGGCGAAGAGTTCCGTCGGAGAGCGCCCACGAAGGCACCTCGATTCCATTCTTGTAGCGAATCATGACGTACCGATGTCTGTCCTCGGGACGTAGAAAACCTGTGAACCCGTCGGGCGAGGATTCCGACACCGTTAGGGCCGTCTGCGCCAGGTCCCGCCCGTCGTAAATGCGCGGCTTACCCCGGCCAGGGGGGGTGCGGCCCGCAACGAACCCTTATTGAGGTCGACCAATTGCGCGCCCTCCTGCAACAGCTCCCTGAACCAAGCGCCCACGTGAAACTTGGCTGGTCATCGGGCAGGTTCCAAAGTCCTGAACGATCGGCGATTACTGGGAAGAAGTGCCGGTTGTGCTAGCCCGCGCTGCATAGTGCTTCGCGTGTTGCCTCCATCATCGTGAACCGTCGACGCGAACCTCGTAACGGATGGTTGGGCAATTGCCAGCATCCGGGCCGCGTGGCGGCATTTGTGCTTCGATGCTCAGAGAGAAGGATGCCCCTTCCCGTCCCCAGACCAGATCGTAGAAATTGTCGGTCCGCTCGGCAAGGGCCCCCTTCAAACCGAGAGAAACGAGATCCCCGATAAAGCCGATAACATCCAGAAACGCGGACTTGGCACTCGAATTCGGCCCGACAAGCACCAAGCAGCGGAAATTGGTGGCTTCGACCCTGGTGATCAATGCATGCCCTCATGGACATTGTACAATCGGTCACCGCGCGCGGTAGATCGTGCGGTAAGGAGACAGCGCCGCGCCGATGCCCGCGAACAGCGCTATCGGGGCAATGTAGGTCACCGCCCGCGCGCCACCGTTATTTCCTTGTTCGTTGCGGAAGTAAGTGCCGACCGTCTGGTCGACGGCTACGCCCACCGCGAGCCCGATACCGGCGCCTATCAGGATGTTGCGCACGCGGCGGGAACTCGCGCGGACCTCCACGCGGCGTACGCGTGCACGCTCGATCTCCACCACCCCGCGGCGGGTCTCGATCGAGATGCCGCGCTCCGAGAACGCCGTGAATCCACCCACATGTTCCTGATGGGTGGTGTCGACGACCTTGATCTTGTCGCCCGGCCCGAGGCCGCGCAACGCGTCCCAGGACTGCGCATGCAGCGAGAGCCCGCAAGCCAGCAACGTCACAACCAGAGATGCGCGGGACATCGCACTCCTCACTTCGATTCAATCCGCATGCCGTAAAAGCTGCGATACACGAACGTCACCGAAACGAGGAAGAAGACCGCGCCGAGCACGGTCGAGAGCGTATTGCCTTGCTTGTTGTTCAGCGACACCGCCAGTTCCACGGCCAGCAGCCCGAACAGCGTGGTGAACTTGATGATCGGATTCAGCGCCACCGAGCTGGTGTCTTTGAGCGGATCGCCCACTGTGTCGCCCACCACCGTGGCGGCATGCAGTTCGGTGCCCTTCATGTTCAACTCGGTCTCGACAATTTTCTTGGCGTTGTCCATGGCGCCCCCGGCGTCGGCCATGAAGATGGCCTGGAACAAGCCGAATATGGCGATAGAGATCAGGTAGCCGATGAAGTAGAAAGGCTCGAAGAACGCGAAGGCCAGCGTGGCGAAGAACACGGCGATAAAGATGTTGAGCATGCCCTTCTGCGCGTACTGCGTGCAGATGGCCACCACCTTCTTGGAGTCGGATACGGAGGCCTTCTCGGAGCTCTCCAGCTTGATATGCTCCTTGATGAATTTCACCGCGCGATATGCGCCGGTGGTGACCGCCTGCATGGATGCGCCCGTGAACCAATAAATCACCGCGCCGCCGGCAATCAGACCCAACAGGAAGGGCGGGTAGAGGATCGAGAGGTTGGCAAGGTGGGTCGTCAGACCGTCAGTGAGCGCCACAATGATCGAGAAGATCATAGTAGTGGCGCCCACCACCGCGGTGCCGATCAGCACAGGCTTGGAAGTAGCCTTGAAGGTGTTGCCGGCCCCGTCGTTCTCTTCCAGATTTTCCTTGCCCTTCTCGAAGTTCGGTTTGAATCCGAAATCGCGCTGGATCTCGGCTTCGATGCCCGGCAGCGTCTCGATGGTCGAAAGCTCGAACACGGACTGGGCGTTATCGGTCACTGGGCCGTAACTATCCACCGCGATGGTGACCGGACCCATACCGAGGAAGCCGAAAGCCACCAGTCCGAAGGCAAACACGGCCGGCGCCACCATCAGGCTGGCGAGCCCCAGGGTGCTGACTCCATAGGCGATGCTCATCAGGGAGAGGATGGCGAAACCCAGCCAGTAGGCGCTGAAGTCGCCGGCCACAAGACCGGACAAAATGCACAATGAAGCGCCGCCTTCGCGCGCGGAATTGACGATCTCGCGCACGTGCCTCGATTGGGTGGACGTAAATACCTTCACGCCTTCGGGGATAATCGCACCGGCCAACGTGCCGCAGGTAATGACGGTGGAGAGCTTCCACCACAAGCTGGTGTCGCCGTTCAGGACCGGAATGATGAAGTAGCTGACCAGGTAAGTAAGTCCCACGGAGATGAGCGAAGTCAGCCACACCAGCGAGGTCAGTGGCGCCTCGAAGTTCATCTTCGCTACATCCGCGTATTTGGCTTTGGCGACGATGCCGTTGATGAAGTAACTCACCGCGGAGGAGACGATCATCATCACGCGCATGACGAAGATCCAGACCAGCAACCGCACCTGCATCTCGGGCTGCTTGACCGCCAGCAGGATAAAGGTGATCAGGGCCACGCCCGTGACGCCGTAAGTCTCGAAACCGTCGGCCGATGGTCCCACGGAGTCGCCCGCGTTGTCGCCAGTGCAGTCCGCAATCACGCCCGGGTTGCGCACGTCGTCTTCCTTGATCTTGAAGACGATCTTCATCAGGTCCGCGCCGATATCTGCGATCTTGGTGAAAATGCCGCCCGCTACGCGCAGGGCCGCGGCGCCCAGCGACTCGCCAATCGCGAAACCGATGAAACACGGGCCGGCCAGATCGCCCGGAATGAACAGCAGGATGATCAGCATCATCATCAACTCGACCGAGATCAGCAGCATGCCGATGCTCATGCCGGACTGCAATGGAATGTCGTAACAGGGGAAGGCCTTGCCGCGCAGGCTGGCGAAGGCCGCGCGGGAGTTGGCGAAGGTGTTCACGCGCATGCCGAACGCCGCCACCGAGTAGCTGCCGCCGATGCCGATGATGCTGAACAACAGAATGGTACCGACCTGGAGGGCAGGCCGGCTCTGCAGGAAGCCGAAGTAGAACACGATGATGACGCCGATGAAGCACTCCAGCAGGATCAGGAACTTTCCCTGGGTGGCCAGATAGGTCTTGCAAGTCTCGTAGATGAGCTCGGAGACTTCCAACATGGACTTATGCACCTCCATGTTCTTCAGCCGCATATAAATGATGAGGCCGAAAATCATGCCCAGCACGCAGAACACCAGACCGAACGTCAACAGGGTGTGGCCGCCGATGCGGTCCCCCAGAAAACGGGCGCTGTTCAGATCCGGCAGGCGAAGGCTGGCTTCGCCGCCCTCACCTTGTGCCATCAGAGGTAAGGCCAAAAGGGCCATCCACAGCAGCGGGAGAAACGCGCGGAGTGCGCGGAGCTTAGTCGAAGATACTGTTCGCATGAAAAGAGCCTCCTGGAATGGGGCGAGAGCCCGAGGATGCGCCTACCCCAAAAAGGATATCAGGGTTGGTTTACCTCAGCCTTCACTTGGAATTTACAAGGTAGCGCAAGGCGTCCGTAAATTCAAGGCGAAAAGCTGTCAGCGATCAGCGATCAGCTTTCAGCTCGGCGCTTCAGGCGCTGCCATTCGGCTTCGGGTTGACTGGGGGCGCCGTTTTATCGCTGGGGGCCGGGGGCTTCGGGAAGTCGGCGAGCAGTTCACGGGGGATTTCGCGCCAGACGCCGTCAAGGCCGCGGACCCTGGGGAGAACAGAGTAGGAGCCGGGGTCCTCTGCGGAGCTCTTCCAGATGAGGCCGCCAGAAAAAATCTCATCTGGTTTCGGCGTATCTTGCGCGTGGCGTGCGAGGCGCTCTTTGCGGTAGTTTTGCAGATCGGCGATGGTGCAGGAAATGGAGCGTTCAAGGCGAGCCTGGGTAAGATAGAGGCGGTGGATGGCCAGGGCGAGTTCGCCGGGGGGCAGGGCGCCGGGCGCGTAGATTTTGGCCTCGGACTTGTCGATGCGGACCAATTTCCACTGATTGACGGCGATTTGTTCGACGAAGTCCTTTTCCACATCGTCCTCTGGAAGCCAGGCGGCTGAGAGGCGCGCGAGGTGTTGGTCGAATTTGGATTGGTCTTCGCCGGGCAGGACGACGGTTTCGGCGCGCAGGCCGTGGGTGAGGGCATTGAAGCGGACGTGTTCCTTGGCCGCTGGAGTTTGGGGGCCTGTAGAGCGCTGCGCATTGCGGCGGTTGGCCCGTATCTGCTTGATAGACGACATGTTTACCTTTTGTGCCGAACAATGCCAATTTGGGGCGGGAGGAAGGCGATTTAGCCGCCGATGAACGCGGATAAACGCCGATAAGACCGCTCTGCCAAACTGGCAAATAGGGCCGGCTTACCCGATTTCAGACTAGCGCGGCGGGCGGGCGGAACCGGGGCTACGATTTGAAGGGGTGATTGGAAGTGGTTTGTTTGGAGGGGGTTACGGGGGGGAAGCAAGTTGGCGAAACGTGTGACCGGGGTTTTGGAGATGGGGATTTTGCGGGGGTGGGGGGTGTAAGGTGTTGAACAGATGGGAGTTGGGCCGTCACGACGCGAGTCGCCGCAAGCGTTGGTGGACGGCGCGCCGAAGTGGCACCCCCTCGCTTGCGCCGTTGTGTTCCAACGAAGGGTCCTTATTAGGGTAAATACTTACTTGACGCACAAGGCCAAAACTGCTACGGTTGTAATGGCGTGACGGACCGAAGGCGCTAGTGCGCCTCGATATGATCGGCAGCGATCCAGGCGGGGCTGGCGTTGTAATGGC
>OCZT010002022.1_pt1 | contig 21018 bp, 24 predicted proteins | sample 1539031 | NCBI WGS metagenome assembly OCZT01 (sample SAMEA3539308, study PRJEB22396) | soil metagenome | biome: tundra; feature: field; material: soil | place: USA | collected 2010-05 | depth 0.15 m | reverse complement strand
GTTTCGAGCAGAACAGCGGCACAGACGATGAGAGTTCGACGGCAAGAAACACCTGCCGAGGTGGCGACGCCATCGTGCGAAGCAATCGGAAGAGACCCGTCGATTCGTAGACCGTTGTTGCGGCGGCGCGGCGGGTGATCGCGCGGGCGCAAGAAGCGGCCGGTGCGGCGAGGACGCGGCCTTACTTAGAGGTTCCGCCGCAACAACCAGGCGATCCGCTGGGCCACTCTCGCCCGATGCAATTCCTGCATAGGCACGGGTACGACCTTTCGCTCCCCGATAGGAAGACGTCCCGATTTGCCGCCCAGCCGCGGAGCCACCGCGTCCCCGGAAAGCCCGTCAGACGCCCTATGCCAGCACCGGCGAGGATGAGGTTCGTCATGGGAGGGTTCCGTGGCCAGAGCACCCCTTTGAGGATGGCCAGGACATAGCGCCACAAGCTCCACCCTGCAGAGGTCCGAATGACGATCTGGACCCCGGGCAGCCAGTACGTGCCGTCGGGCGTGTCCGTCTCCATTCTTACCTTGAGGAAACTGCCGTCCGGGCGGTATCCGACAAGTTTCATGGAGTTGAGGTCGTTCCTCATGTCACCCGTGCCGGCGTTCCTTCAGTAGGAAGCCCACCTCGATTGCCTTGACGAAAGAGGCATCACGAGCGTTGACACTGTAGCAAAACTGATTGCCACGATCTTCGAGCGCCTTAGCATTCATAAAGGTCAGTGCCTCCGGTGGCATCTGCGCCAGCCGATTCTTCGACGCGAAGGCCTCTTGAGTTACAAAGTGAGTCAGGTAGTTGCTATGTTGATCGAAGAGACGCACTAGGATAGGCAGGCCTCCATGTACTGCGTTCCAGACCAATGACCCTGAGTCGTCGTCATAGTCGAAGGCGAAGCAAACCCTGCCAGCCTCCTCATCGATTGATGCCCGCAGATTTTGAATCGACGAATTAAGATCAGCGTAATTCCTGTCATGGCCGCGACCGGTTATGTCGGCGGTATGAACTACCGCTCGGACCGCGCGGCCAGGCATGATCACGACTTTGGCATTCGCGACGTGAGGTGCAGACGGCGAGACAGTTGTAGGTCGCTCCGGCGTAGCGCCGGCCGTCTTCACTGCCGGAGCGGGTTCGGGCAGCTGACGAGCCTGGTCTAATAGCGCCTTACCGACGAGCGCGGCAGTCCCACCGATAACGAGCGCCGCAGCCACGAGCAGAGCTAGTGTTCTCCGGCTGACTCCCCTTGATTCGCTCACTTCTCACCTCCTGGCTTCTTCGGGTGTTCCTCTTCCCATTCCTTGAAGAGCAGACTCTCGCGGAGAGCCTCCATCAGTGCCCTTGTACCCGATCATTGCGGTACATGAATGCTCGGCGAGTTAGCGTCCTTTTCGTATCCGGGCAGGTCTCGAAACGCTCGCAGAAATTCATCAGCATCTTGGCATGGCGCACTTCGCACCCAATGCCAGGTCCCAGTCGTGGGATCGCCCGCTGCCGAGACGAGAAAGCAGAGCACGTGAACTTTGTTCGTGTGCGTCTCCACAGAATTAAAAAGCGCGACTATCGCGCCACACTTGATCCGGCGAATTTGAATACCACTTCTTGCGTGTTCTCCAATGTCCAGTGACCCTTGTTCGTAGGAAACGATTCTCATCGTCTCTCGCTTGAAGGAACACGTCGGACAGAGCTGGGAGATCATGATCGTCCCGAACTTTAGGGATTCGCTTTGTGGAAGGTTTTGATCTCCATAGATCGTCCCCACTAGGAAGCTGGTGACATCACCGGGATCCGGAATCGTCGTACCCCTGACTACCGCGATCCCGGGATCTGCCACGACGGACCCGAGGAACTCCTCCCTCATAAGTGGGCAGCTCATCACATAGACGTTAGCCTCCCCAGACTCCTCGATGGCATACCCTGCCCCGAGTATGCAGTTCTTCTGGTCCCCTTTTGGTTCGTACCAATGAAGATATCCGTCCTTGTCCGTCCAGTCCGGCTCGGCGAACGCGCGTTTTATGGCAGTTAGCAGCGGCGCGGCGTTCGCGGCCGAGACTTTGTGTGTGACCATCCACAGACGCTTGTTGTCGCCAAAGAAGTACTGGATGGACTCGACGGGAACACCGAGAACATCCCCCCGATCATTTGGTCGTAAGAAGGTACCGGGAGTCTTCTCCTGAAGCAACATGTCGGCTAACGGTTGAGAACCGACTTGAAGGCCATTGAGCAGAACAGAAAGGCCCTGAGTCGGATTCGGCGAAGTCGTCGGGCTTGTCGGAGGAGTTGCTCCGGATGCCCGACGAAACTGTTCGAGCAGCACCTTGCCGGCGAGTGCGGCGATGATCAGCGCGGCGGCCACAAACAGCACCAGTGTCTTCGGGCTGACCCCCTTAGATTCCTTCACTTCCCTCGTCCTGCCTTCCTCAACGACAGGGCGGGTTGAATCGTCAGGAAGGCGGAGGAGGTGGACACACGCTGCGCAGTACCCGATGTCGTCTGGAATCTTGGCGCCGCAGCCGAAGCACGTCGGGGCGGGTGGAGGAATCAGAGGCAGTGCCATGACCCCCGGTGGTGCTATGACCTTCGGTAACGCTTGGAACGTATCCGGCGAAGGGGTCGCGGTTTCGGGCAGCGGAGATACCGGAGGCGTGGGTGTCGCGACTGCGCTGCCACAACTTCCACAGAACCGGGCACCCGAGGCAAGAGCGACGCCGCAGGAGAAGCAGAATCCAGGTATTTCGCTCACTTCTCTCCTCCTGGCTTCTTCGGGTTCTCTTCCTGCCATTCCTTGAAGAGGGCGCTCTCACGTAGAGCCTGCATGAGCGCTCGAGCCATGGAGGTCTCGACGCCCTCGCGGTTCTGCCGCCAGCCAAGGAATCGGATCAGGTCCGAGTGCTGTTCCGCCTCGAAAACCAGGTTCACTCTGCGGGGCTTACGGATGGTCGCTCTTGTGCCCGGGAGCACCTCTGGAACGCGCGCACGGCGAGTGGAGCTCTCGCCCTTGGAAGGGGCTTTGCTGCGAGACATGGTGTCGCCCGGATTAGAGCACTACCCGTGCTATTGCAACAAGTTACCCCTGTGGACTGTGCGCCTTATACGCCTAGTCAGTTGTATGCGTCTCGTACAGATAGAACGCACTGTGACAGGGCGAACCGTGCGCACCTGGGGGTGGCGGTGCGGCGGTCGAGATGGGTCGTCCGCGCGTCCGACGGCATTTTCCCGGGGCTCGGCGTAATGAATCGCTACTAGGGTAGGGATACCTGACTCTCCTGGCTGTCCTCTTTTCCTTGGGGCACCTCCTCGGAGGTTGACCCCGTTTGCTTGTTGTGGCCCGATCCCATCGGGACGACGTCGGCGAGGACAGCCCTTTCTTCTTCTTCATTGAAACGATATCGTTACCTTCGTAATCATGCCCGAGCACTCACTGCGCTTTGGAGTCGTCGGCCAACCCGGCTACCGCGCCGAGACTTGGAAGTGCTGGACTAATCAGGGCGCAGGAAAGCGGGATGTATACGTTGCCTGCCGTGCGCTGGGCAATGCCCTCAAGCTAAGCCTGCATGAGAGCGGTCGTTGGCAGATCGCCTTCGATTCGCAGCAGTTCTCACAGATGTTCGACGGTGCCAACGCTCCTCCCGATCGATTCATGGGAAAGTGGGAGAAGCCGGCGCCTCTTGCTTCTGACCTGACGCTTGCGTGCCGCATCCACATTCCCTGGCACGCAACGACCATTCCCGACCCTTCTCCCGACAGTAAGGTCCATTGGATCGAATGCGCCCCGCGGGGCCAGTCGGTCGAGGTCGCTGTGTTTCTGTTGGAGCGTCCCCCCGACAAGTCGGATTGGCCGGGACGAGACTCCATGCAAACCAAGCTTGTCGGCCAGTTACCGCTAGATGGTGGCGGCTCTGTCTGTATTGTTTACCACACATGTCCAGCCATCGAGCAGGCGCTTCCTCCAATCTCTGCTCCGCGCTACTTCAAGGGGAAGGGCGAGGAGCACTTACTCGCTGAGGCAAACCGGGCGCTCATGTGGGGAGCTAGCAATGACGGCTCAATCATCTTTCAGGAGGGCCCGGTTGTCATCACAAAGAATGAAGCAAGCTAACTCTTCCATCGAGCGGATATCGACCGGAAAGCCGATGGCTGTCGCTCATGTCAAATGTTAGGCGGCCTACACCATGAGCTTCATCTCCCCGCCCTCTCCGCCAACCGACAACCTCTACAAGTTCGTTGCCATATCGGGCCTGCTGCTTCTTGTCGGCGCCCCGGTGTACTGGACTACATTCGAGGTCAAGTTGCAGGAGCGGCAAACTGAGGCCTGGGTCTCGCTTTTCAAACGCATTCAAGTGCCGGGGGAGTACCTAGTGCCGCCTCGTTTCGAAAATACGCCGGAAGGTAACAGGGGGCGCGAAAAATGGCAGGCCCTCAGGGACTCGATCGATTCCCAGGAGGCCGAGCACTTCCGTATCAGCGCTCAGCTGCACGATCTCGAGCGTGTGGAGCGACTCGTTTCGGTGGTTTCGCTTCTTGCTGGCGCGCTCGGCCTGCTTTTCGCTTCGCTGGGCTTCCGTTTCTGGTACGTCCGCGTTCAGCTACCTCAGGATCAGCTCCTCAAGAAGCAGCTCGCCGAGGCCAGCACAAGTAAGGTCGTTTAATGACGCGCTGAAGCGGGCTTGTTTGCGCTCGCCCGAGCCTTAGACAGCTGGCCTGAAGTCGAGCCCGCCGACGTAGTCGTATCCCTGAGGGCTCAGGATCAGCACCTGATAACCGCTCGCGACCTCGAGAAGGATCGCAGCCTCCCTTGACGGGTCATACCGTTCGACCGCCTCGCTCACCGCCGTTAGCAGCATCGTCGCGTCCGGGTGAGGTTCGAGCCGAGCGGCAATCTCCTCCACCTTCGCGTAGCGCGGCTCATCTTCCCCGATACGAACTAGACAGCCGCGGCCGGCGATCTCGAAGGCCTGTCTAGCTCCGTCGATGGTGTCGGCGATATTCACGGCCCTGATGCTATCGCTCGAAGCTAGCGACCCGGACCCTCTGGCTCCGGAAGCGTGGCGGGCTGCTGAACTTGACCCTTCATGGAAGGGTCTCTAGATCCACCCACGCACCGCTCTTCCAGACTTCGATCTTTGTGATCGGATGGATCTCCCAGATTGTTCCCCGGGCGCTGCCAACCATGTTCGGGTGATCGGGGTCGAGCATGAGCCATCCGCTGATCCGAACCTGATTCGTGGAATCGACCCACGGCAGCAGGGTCGTGCGGTTCCACGGGTGATCCTTACGGACGCGGGGAGTCGTCTCGACGACGACCGATTCCGAGATCGGCCTACTCGGTTGCTTCGTCAGGTACATGTGCCAGTCAACCTCGGTCGTCTTGTCGGGATGCAGGTATCCGCAGTTCGTGTCTTCCTTGCCTTCGACGTTGATCGCGTGCGAGAGGTAGCCGACGACGGACAAGGGCACTCCCTCGAACCGTGCGATCTCGGCCAGGTTGGCCGGCTGCCACTTGTTGCGCCTCGTAACGTCAGTCGGATAGGAAAGCGTCGCGATCGCATCGAAGGTCACATCGTGGTAGCTCGTCGGAACGTCAACGCGGTTCTTCAGCAGGTTGGTCGGGGTGTCGCTTCCAGCCTTCCCCGCCGGAGCGCAGCTGCCATTCACGGTCGTGTACGTAATCTCTTGTGGCGCGGGCTTCTCCCAGGTCTCATTGATCGTCGAAGCTGGTCCCGATGGGGTAGGCGTCGCGGTGGACGTCGGGAGGGCTGCCGGCGTTGGTGTTGCCGTTGCGACCGGAAGTGTGGGCGTGGGAGTCGAGCTGGTCGCAATCACATGGACGTTCTTCGCCCAGACCCATCCGTCTTCCGCCTGACTCGTGTGGACATGGTAGTAGCCGGAGGTCTCACTTGGCTCGAGCAGCTGCACCTGTTCCGGTGGCATCAGGAGCCTTATGGGCGGGTTGTCGGCCGAGGGGTCAGCGCGAAGGTTGACGTTGCGCGTGACCTCGGCCTGTTGTGCATGGAGCGGGAACGCGACCAGTAGAAGAAGGAATCCAACAAAGCCCACGGTGTACCCGAATCGTTTCACGACGACCTCCATGAAGCGTATCGCCCCCTTCGGCCGGGACACTGTCCCGGCGCTCAAAACTGTATACTCGCTAAAGACGCTGAGCGACGCCTCGTGAGGTATTAGCGATGCTGGACCGCCCTCGGTTGTTCCGGAAGCTCCGGAGAGGCCCTGCGGTCGCCGCGGTGATAGGGCTTTTCCTCTCCGGTTCAAGCGAAGGTGAAACGGTTGCTGCCGATAACGGCCGCCTCGAGTATGACCGCGCCTTCGTCGCTACATGCGCCCCAGATCTTAAAATACGTCTCCTGGTCGAGGCGGCCAAGAAGGGCTCGGCGGACGCGGCGTTCACGCTCGCTGAAATTCACGTGGCAGACAGTCGCCTGGAGCGCAGATGGTTTAACAGAGCCACCGCCATCCTTCGAGCGCGAGCCAACAGGGGCGACATGCTGGCGATGATAACCCTGGTCTACGGGTGGGACGACCGCTTGGCCTTGCCGTCGGACAGGGAAACGCGGGAGGCCTTTCATAGAACCGCGATGAAGCAGGCCGCAAGGGGCGACGGCGATGCGATGCTCTTCTTGGAGGCGTTATACGGCGACAAGACTTGGCCTCGTCACAACGCGACAGAGGCGGAGAAATGGCTCGAGAGGGCAGAGAAGATCGCAGAGAAGTCTAACGACTCGGCGTTCCTCCTTCGATTCGGACAAAGGTTGCAGGCAACGAAAGGCACTGAGGAGCGCGGTAATGTGACCGTCCTGCGTGCCGCTGAGATGGGAAATCCTGCGGCAGTTAATAGGGCCTGGCAGTTCTTGTGGGAGACGAATTCTTCTAAGGGAGTCGCTCTCTTACGAAAGGCAGCGGAGGCGGGCGACCTTGATGCGCAGGCCTCGCTTGCAGAACTCCTGAGTAGTGGCCGCCATGGAACCCCGCTTGATCTTCCGGCCGCAAGAGTTTGGTACGAGAGAGCAGCAAGGGCAGGACATTCAAACGCACAGGTCTCTCTGGGAACGAACCTTGCGGACGGCACGTTCGGACGAGCCCAGCCAGCGGCGGCCCTTGACTGGTTTGCTGCCGCTGCCGAGCAAGGTGACTGCCTAGGGTACGAAGCTCTCGGGAAAGCTCTATTCGTCGAAGCAGCGGCTATTCCCGATCCTGCGGCGCAATATCAGAGATATACCGCCTCGCGTAACGCACTGCTTGCGGCTGCTAGAAGCGATCGCCCGGATACGAACGCGTTGCAAGTTCTCGCTTACATGTTTTGGGCGGGATCCGGCGGGCCTGCTGATCGGGCCGAGGCCTGCAGGTTCCACCAACGCGCGATGGAGCTAGGGTCGCTCGACGCGAAGATCGATTGGGCCAAATGCTTGTCCTCAGGTAGCGGCGTCGCACAGGACGTTGCTGCGGCCCTGGCACTGCTAAACGAGGTCACAAACGACAGCACTCTACCCGCTCTTATTCGGTCAATGGCGAAGTACCAGATCGGAGTTCTTTACGAGGGAGGCGTAGGGGTGACGCAGAATTATGACCTCGCGCTCCGCCTCTTCAATGCGGCTGCCGATGCTGGGTACGCCTTGGCACTCGAGCATGTAGGTGACATTCGTGCTGAAGGTAGGATTGCGACTCAAGACTTCGAGCGCGCCTATCGTCTCTACTCGCTCGCAGTGGCGCAGGGCAGCGAGACAGCCATTGAGAAACGAGATACGATGATATTGCGCCTTTCGCCGCCGCAAATTCAAAGGGCTCAGGCCGATGCTGCGCGCGTGCTCGGAGCATTTCGAAGCAAGGGGGAGGCGGCCGCAGTGCCTTCACCAACGCCCCATCCGCAGATTGAACGTAAGGTTGAACGCGGCCCGTCGTTTGGGACTGGCTTCGCGGTGACAAAGGACGGCGTCTTTCTCACTAGCGCCCACGTCGTGAGTGGTTGCTCGTCAGTGGCGATTCTGGGTAAGCCCGCTAAGATCCTGACCAGTGACAAGTCAGCCGATTTGGCCCTGCTAAAGGTCAATACGAGCCTTGGTGCGGTAGCGGTTATACGAGGCGAAGGTGCCGTTCGGGCCGGAGATAGCGTCGTTGTCGTCGGTTTCCCGCTGCAGGGGCTTGTCGCATCAGAGCTGAGTGTCACGACCGGGGCAATTAGCGCGACTGCCGGACCGAACAATGACGCTCGATTTATTCAGATCTCCGCGCCGATTCAGCCTGGAAACAGTGGCGGGCCGCTGCTGGATCGGTCGGGCGAAGTGATCGGCGTGGTCACATCTACGCTTAGCACAGTGAGGCTTGCAAACGCGATTGGAACGATTCCCCAGAACGTGAACTTCGCCATCAGCCTTCCGACGTTGCGCTCTTTTCTGGCCGCGAACGGAGTTCGAACTGAGTCTGGGAGGCGCCCGACGGATGCTACCGCGGCTGATGTCGCCGCTAGGGCGCGCACCTATACGGTACCCGTTCTCTGTAATCCCCTCCCTCCGAAAGAGGTTACATCCCAAGTGACGAGAACCACCAGCCAGAGCGGTAGCCCTTTGGGCGGCCAAGGTCAGCGAGACCGCGAGCCAGCGGGGAGCGCGGCTGACTCCAATGCGAGCCTGCGGCTATATGCACAAACACTCGAAGCAATGCGTCACCTTGCCATTGGTATAGAGGCCTACGCGGTAAAGAACAATAAGTATCCGCTCGCCGACGTGCCGCTCGCGCGCCAGTTGGAGCCTGAGTTTATCAAGGACGGCGCGACTCCAGCCCGCGATGCATGGGGCGGGACACTACGCTACATTGTGGACAGTTCCCGTCAGCACTACCGGATCATTTGCGCAATGAAGAATGGCCTTGTTGACGGTGAGTCCCTCAATTTCGGCCACGTGTTTGTGGGTTCGACTGCTGATTCAACAAAGGACATCATTCTGGGTGATGGTCAGTTCGTACAGTATCCTGCTGCGGCGAGACCTCTCTATCCATAGGCACCCCCCCGGGGGTGCACCATACATTCCCATAACAAGGGCGTTTTGACATGTTAAAGCGTCTCGGAGCCGCGTCCTTACGACTCGGAGTTTCATCTCTCGCCCCGGGGAGACCCTATGTGTGGGCCGCGCATGCCCCAGGGGAGGGGCTCTACTGCACCAGCGACCGGAAGAAGCGTGCGACTTCCTCCGGGGTTCCCGTCGCCTTGTGGGTAGCCGTTACCGCCCCGGACGACCGCTGACTCTTCCTCATCGGCTGGGGCTTGACCTTCGCTGCGGCCACCTTCTTCTTCCGGGCACGAGCGCGGCGGAGGTGCCCGGAGACTTTCTTCTTCCCGGGTCGGAGGTGAGATACGTCGGGCGCCGCAAGGCTGATCCCGAACCTCTCCCCCACGTCCTCGATGACCTTCTTGGCCTCGAGGGTCGGGTACTTCGCCAGGAGGTTCCGGGCGTAGGTGATGGCCCTGGGACGGTCGATCCCGAGACTCTTCCGGACCTCCCGGATCACACCGGCGCCGATGGGGGTGCGGCTCAGCTTCAGGTCTCTCCGGACAGCGGCTTGGACCTCACGTTCTTTGAGTTTCTTGTTCTTCTTCAGAATGTCGGTGATGTAGGTCTTCAGACGGGCATCGGATTCATTCACCAGGAGCCTCCTCGGAGGAGAAGTTAGCAGATTTCGCGGTCTGACTCAGCTGGCGAGGTAGAGTTCAGGCGTTCGTGAACCGGTTGGCCTTGCGTACCTTCTCTATCTCAGCCTTGTGATGAACCCTCTTGTTCGCCACATCTCGGCCCCGCAATTCAGCGAGAATGAAATAGCCGTCGCCAGGCAGCCTATTACTCGTGGAGTGCACGACAATAGCAGACAGGAGTCCTCTTCCTGCTTCGTCCTCCCGAGTCGAAATGACGGAAAGAAGGTCGTGAAGCTCAGGATCTCGGGGATGGAGGGACCGAGTCTTAATCAAGTCGCAGAGGTCGCCATACGTGATCGTCTTCTTGAGCGGATGGCGAGCCCGGCGGCGCAGTAATTCGATCACTTCCTCCAGGACCTGCTCGAATGCGACTTTCTTGGCCATACGCACCTCAAAGCTGAACATATCGGATTCCCTGGATACTTTCTAGGGCCGATCTCCGCCGGCACAGCCGGCACGCGCTTCACCTCCGTGGAGACGCGACCCGAGACGTGTCGGAGGCGACAGCCATGTCATACCGAGTCAGGCCGTGGAACCTGATGCCCGCAGGCGGACGAGGCGGACGACGCGGACAATTTCTGTCGGGATCCTCGAGCCTCTTCGCTCCGGAGGCGGGCCATAAAGAAGGAGCGCCGCGAGGGTGGCCATCCTCCCGCGGCGCACGAACATGTAGGTGTGATCGCCCGCTAGCCTCACCGCCGGCCGCTCCGGGCCGGTACGGGGTCGTCTCCGGCCTCGGGGGAGGTGAAATCCCGGGGTAGGTAGTGTTCTCTCTCTTCGTCTGGGAGGATCCTTTTCTCGGAAAACTGGCGGGCTCCGCCCGCCCCGGCCCGGAGGCGGGCCGGAAGGCCCACCGAAGGGACGGCAATGGCGCCCTAGCGCCCTAGTGTTCTCCTGCTCGCCCTTTTTTTATTTAAAACCGTCTACGTCTACCTTTACCTCTACCTCTACGTCTACCTCTAAGGGGGGGACAGAAGGGGACAACGGGGGACGGACGGATGGGACAACCAGGGAACGCTTCATTTCCCGATCCCCTGCGACTTCGGGAGCTTCTTCACCTCACGCTGCTTCCGCTTCTTCTCGCGGGCAAGAAGGCGCTGCTCGTCCGAGTCCTTGAGGCTGCTGTAGTGCAAATAGTTGATGAGCCTCCATCCCTCCCCGGTTACCTCGATTCGCCGCCCGCCGTTCTCGGGGTTGCTGGCGAGGTCCGACGACATCAAGTCCGGCCCCTTGAACTTCTCCAAGGCCGCGACCGCCTGTTCGATGCTAACTCCGGCCTGACGCGCGACGCCGACCGGGCTGCCGAAGATGTAGCCCTCCCGGTCGGCCATCGCCAGTAACGTGATCCAGACCTTGCACGTGACCGGGTCTTCCGACCAGATGGACGAGTTAAGAATTTTCGCGAAGAGTTTCGAGTACATGTTGTTCTATCCCTCCACCGGGATAGTTACCGGGACAGTACGCGACTCAGGGGACTGTCCCTTCTTCGCGTGTCTGTCCCGGCGCTTGCGCTTGATCTCGTCCTTGTTCTTCGCGTAGTAGCCCGCCTTGGCCCTAAGAATCTCCTCGCGCTTGACCTTATAGCGCTCGCGTTCCTTGGCCGCGCGCCTTGGCTTGATGAATTCGGCGAAACTCCGTCTCAGCGCCCTCAGGTCAGGTCGTTCGTGCCGCCCTTCGACCGCGAGGGGTTGCTCTTTCTTCTCCTCTGGCCGCCCGTTCAGCGCGCGGAGCTGCGCGATCTGCTCCTCGGGTGTCCAGAAGCTCCTCCCGCCCGTGCTCTCCCGCCGGAGCTGTTCCAGCCTTGCTACCCATTCCGGAACATTCCCCTCGTGCTCACTTTTCTGTTCCTTCATTCGTCCCTCCGGAAGCCTTTCAATCGAGAATTACCCGGTACACATAGGGAGCCCTGTGTTGATCTTGGCGTCGGTCTCTTCCCGAAATGCCGCTCTCCCCGGGCTCACAACCCGGGGAGGTTTGTCGCTCCTTATTGTGGTGTCTTATTGGTTGATACTGGTTCTTCTCTTCCTTCTGAGTACATAAAGTGGCGGTGCTTCGCCGTCTCCTCCCGGCGGGGAAAGTCATAGAGCTGATGCAGCCCCGTGCCGTGGAGCGGCAGGATGCACCGCAACGTCACCATCTTCCTGCAGCAGGACGCCTTAACCTTACGGGTGTAGTCGCAGCAGTTCATTGTTGATCACTTAACCAGACTAAGGCGGGGCTGACGAGCGGCGTCTAGCTTCTCGGCGAGAACATTGGTTTCCTCATCCATGTCCGGGTCGCCCGTTTTCCATCTCCGGATAAGCTCCTCCTCGCTGCGTTGCTGCTTCAAATCGCGCTCGAGCCTCGGATCATCTTTTATGCGCTCAGGCTCGACTGTTTTGCTGTCTTCAACTCGCTTATACACTTTGAGAATCTCCCGCAGTTGTTTCCTCAGTTTGCGGTTTACCATTGGCGATCACCTACTTCTTTGCGAAATCGCGCTCGAGCTTCCGCTCGAGGGAGATCTGCCGCTTTGCGAATGCATCGACGTCCTTCCCTGCAATCTTCCATGCTTTCTGAAGCACCGTCGCGTTCTTGACCGCCACCGTCCCCGGGTCGTCCCGACGTAGCCCGATGGTGTTGAAGTCCCAGTCTCCGACAACCTCGCCCCGGCGCCCCATCGTGTAGCCGATGACGAACCCCCGGAGCTCGCCGTTCTTGGCGAGCCGTGCGAGCGCGGACAGCTTCTCCGACACCGTCCGGGAGAATTCCATCTCCCGGGCCGCCATCGTGGCCCGACCCCTCTCCATTTGCTTGGTGACTGCCCTGTCGTGCTTTTTCATCATCTGTTTCCAACGTCGTGCCATGAGCGGCAGCGTCTCGATGACGGGACTGGTCTTCTTTCTGGACATAGGGTGTTTCACTTGATCCTCTTTGCTGTAGGTGGGCGCACCCGTCACAGGGACGACTGGAATCGCCGAGAAAAGTGCGCCCGGGGTTGACGATTGATTCTTGCGGTACTACACGAGGGCTACGTCAGGCCGCTTTGCGCGTGCGGCGTTTCTTCTTCACCTCCTCTGTCATCTCTAGATCGTTAGGGACCTTCGTGCAACCTGTCACCGGGTTCCAGGTTGCGTCGGTCCATTCGATGTGTGTGAGGGTCATATGAGTATCTCCTTCTCGAGGGAATTAAACCGGAGCGTCCCCAGCGGTTACTCACTTAGAAACCGCCCATTTCTAAGTGAGGCTGGTCGGGTGCCAGGTCGCGGATCTCTCCGCGGTTTGGGCTCCCGTGCGGAATGCAGGCACTCTAGAGGGTCCCCGGGAGCCCGGATGCGCTGCCCAGAGGGGCCTCCGCGCCAACATCTGGCCCGCGAACTACTCTTTCCCCAGGCTATTGCCGTTCCAGGGGTTCCGCTGTTCCGACAACTCCAAGGACCCCAGCGTTCATTTCCCGAGGTCCCGTCCAGCGATTCGCGAGCCTGTCAGGCCGCCGCGAGATGACCATTCCCTCGGCAATCGAGAGCGGCCAGATGACGCCGGCACAGCGCCAAGGCCTCAGGAGGTATTACGGCGTTTGTTGCAGTCCTACGTTCAGAGTTAACTGCAAATTCTCGCGGCTGAGCCTCGTCCCACAGCTCGCAATCGCTTGGTCATCCCAGCGCAGGGCCTTGCTCATCCGTGCACTCCGGAAGACCCTCCACAAGACGCGTCACCTCGGCGCTTTCGTGTTTAAGGAGCGCCTGTTTGTCATATCGGATCAGTCTCGGGTGAACCGAGAGCCGATAACTGTGACTTCCCTTTTTGCCCGTCTCAACGAGGACGTCGCCGTCCTCACCTAGAGCCTTTCTAATCTCTTCGACCTGCTGGTTTGGATTCCGTTTTGCAAGGCTTGCCGCCGGTAGAAATGCACCCGGCTTCTCGACAGCTCTCTTCACCAACCGAAGAAACGATACAAACAACTCCGGCGTCAGCCGCGCCTGTCGGCCGCGCAGCGAGACCTCGACGTCACCCTTATCACCCGCGAGAGTTCTAATCACGACGAGGCCATCCCACTTGTATTGCCTAGCCTTAGATTCCTCACGCTCCTTCGGACTCAGCGGAACGAGTACATCGGCATCCGCGAAGCTGCCCCGTGCGAGGATGGCTTCTCTATGAACACGCGCAGTGCTCTCCATCAAGAGTCTAGAGTCCTCACAGAATCTTCCGGGGACTCGGAACCTGAGGTTTACCTTATGGTCGAAGTCCTCTTCGACAGCTCGCTCCACGCGATCCCAGAACTCCGGCCAGAACACTGTTTCCTCTCGCATCTTCAATGTCTCGAAAGTGTCTAGTGCCGCAGCAACCGCTTCATGATGGTGTGTGCCGAGCACTTCGAAGTAGTCCTGTTCCCTAGGATCGAAGGAAGCGTCTTGAAGGGCTCTTTTTGTTTGGTCAAGGACTCGCTTCGAGAGCTCTACTTCGAAGAAACCGACGAGCCACAGCAGACCTCTCAGAGTACCGAGCTGGTCAGCTGATGAATGCCAGTGCTCCGCAGTTGCGGCAAATTGCGAGTCGAGCGTCTCGAAGCGTCGGAATTGAATCGCCGTGTAAGTTGATCTTAACCTACCTAGGCAGCTCTTCCATAAGCCTAGCGAGGTATCCTTGCCAAGAGCGGTTTGCACGTCGCGAAGAATGTCACTCTTCAAAGCAATCAGCTTCGCCCTGATGACCTGAAGTGCTTCCGGTCCCATCTTCGTGAAGTACGTGGATTCCTGCGTGGTGGGGTCTCCCTCGCGGGCGGGTAAAGGCAGCCGTGGATAGGTGGTTAGGAACGATGACAGCCAGCCACAGTCTGCGAGTCCGTTGGGCGGATGGCCGTCTTTGGCGATGGCCGTCTTGTTCTGAATGAGCGCCGCAAGTGCTGAAGATGTCAGGTCTCGAAGCTCTGAGATCGTGCAATACGGCGCGCTGGGAGCGCGCAGATCGAGAACAGTATGCGCTCTCTTCGCCACAGGCTGCGGGCTCAGACGCTCAATCTCTTTCAGGACTTCAGGCAGGTGTAGTTGTTTGTAACTGTCGATCAGCAGCGGAACGATTCGGGTTATCCGGTCGAAAGCACCACGCCCTTCCGATGTCCGGTCGCCGTCGCGCTCGACGGTTTCCTTCCAGCGTCTGACGGCGGAGTCAATCGCCTTTCGCTCGGAGGCACGAGACTTCGGGAGCTTTCGCAGTAGATCCTGGACCACCTTTACCTCTCGGAGCAAATCGGCGGCTGCGGGCAGCGCCGCGATGGGTCGACTCCCGGGTGCGGTGGCCCGCGTAGTCCGAGGCGGCGCGGCCGGCACTCGCCCAGGAGGTTTCTTGGATCGGCTGCGACCGGGCACGTCTACGAATGCTAGGACAGGACCCTGAAAAGTAACAGCGGGAACCCCGGAGTCGGGCAGAACCTTCGGAACCTCGGGAACGACGAGAATGATCCGTGAGCGCCCTGGGTACCGTTCCCCGGCCGCGTGGGGTGCCTATTTCTCCAGGTCTGCGTCGTCGGATTCCGGGGGTTCCAGCGTCCCGCTCACCTCTTCGATAAAGGTGGCGAAGGGTCTGAAGGAGCCGGAAGGGGGGCCATCGTCGGAATGGCCAGTCGTTCCGGAGGTTCCGTCCGTTCCGTTCGGGTCTTCCCCGGCGGATTTACGTGCGCCCAACGCAGCACCGTCGCCGGGGTCGGTAGTCGTTCCGGAGGTTCCGGTCGTTCCGTTTTCGAATTCCGCAGCGGGCTCCTCGCTACCATCCGTGGCCGCGGGGGAGCCAACAGCCTGCTTCCTCACGGTTACGATCGGCTCGGCCGACCCCGCCAGGTACCAGCGTTTGCCGTCCCGCTGGACGAGCGCATTCGCCTTCCTTAGGTCGTAGATGCGCTGCTTGACGTTGTCGTAGTTCACGCCCTGCATTTCGGGGTTCGCCTTTTTCAACTTATTCACGATGGACGCGATGCTGAGGCCGTCAGGGGTCTTGCGAACGACGATGAGGATCGCGCGGCGAAGAGGGTTGTCTTGGACTTCCGCGCTGCTCCCCAGCATCGTCCACCGGCCCGAGTCGAACTTCATTGCAAACTCCTGTTCCTCAACGTCGCGGCCGGTTACGAAGAGTTTGGCCTCGTGCTCCCGCCTAGCGCGCTGCAGAATCATCGTCGTGTCGGCCGTGCCCGTGATTCCAGTGGTTCCGCTGACCATTTCGAGGGGGTCCTCCGAGGGCGCCTTGCGGCTGTGGTGAATAAGTAGGATGCAGAGGTCGTAGTCGAGGCCAATCTTCTGAAGTGGACTCACGGCCTTAACGTCGGCGTCATAAGGGTTCTCGCTTCGCTTCCCTGCTGGCCTGACGCGTCCGAACGTGTCGACGATGACGAGCTTCGTGTCTGCGTGTTCGTCGAGCCAGAACCGAAGATGTTCGATTCCGCCCCGGTCCAGCGGCTGCATTTCCGTTGCCAGATGAAGACGCTTCGGCCATGCGCCGAATAATGCGAGGCGACGCTGTAGCCGCGTCAACGAGTCCTCGAGGGCCACGTAAAGGACCGTCCCTGGAACCACCGAAAGGGTGTCCAGCGCGCTGGTTCCCGCCGCGACGGCGAGTCCAAAGTCGAGTGACAGAAAACTCTTTCCGGACTTCGGTGGCCCGGCCAGGAGGGTCAAGCCCGGCGTCAGGAAGTGCTCTACGATGTACGTCACTGGCTCGATCTCTAGCGCATAGAGATCCGTCGCGGAGATGGACTGGATCCCCGTATTCTCAGTGGGTGCGGAGGAACTTGCGGGGTCTGCCGAAGGATCCCAGACGGGTGCCGCGGCAGCCAGTGATACGAGCTGCTCTGCGGTACCACCAGCCCTGAGCCAGTCGGAGACGTCGCCCTTCTCCGGCAGGCCTGGAAATGCGAGTACTCGCACGCTGCCGGCCTTGCCGTCGAGGGCCTTCGCGACCAACTGGGCGTGCCGACGTCCCGGCTCGTCGTTGTCCGGCAGAATTACGACGTCCGCATTGGCGAGAGTTGCGGAGTACTGCTCCCTCCACTTGCCGGCGCCGCCTGGGTTCGTCGTCGCGACGAGACCGAGCGCGCTGACGGCGTCGGCATCCTTCTCTCCTTCCGCGACGAAAACCGTCTTCGCACCGGTAATTCCAGCCCTCAGTTCCGTAAGGCGGTAAAGAACCATCTCAGCGTTCTTGACGCTGTTGTGGTAGCCGCCCCGACCGTCGGGCGAGTGCTGGAAGAACCCCTTTGGCTCTGTCCGCACGACCTGGAAGACCTCAACGCCGAGCAGGTTCCGGTAGCTGTATGTAGCTACGACCTTCCGGACCCCGGCGGAATCGTTCCCGTTATCCCGGCGGTCGGAATGATCGGAACCCCCGGAACCCTCGGAATTGGCGAAGAATGCCGACTTCGGAAGACCCAGGGCACCCCTGATCTCGTCGAATGAACAACCCGCGTGGCAGTAAATGAGGACGTCTCCACCTGGGGTGGCTTCCTTCAGCGACCCGCTCGGACTGTGATCGTCGTGGGCGGGACACTGAATGGCGAAGCTGCCGTTCCCGCCCACGCAGCTCTTTCCAAGTGCCTGGAGGCGCGCCTGAATCCTCTTGAGCGGAGAGGGTAGGGGTGTTGGCGTTTCGGAGTAGGTCGACATGTTCGTTCCTCGTCGCCGCGGCCTGGCAACCATCAGGGTCTGCCCTTCGCGTGAGGGCACTAGCCGCGGAGAACAGTCCACAACCTCCGTACCCGACAAGGCTCACTTAGAAATGGGTGATTTCTAAGTTATCAGCTACTCGGATCGCACTGGTCGAATGTCGGCCATGGGAAACAACACGCACCCTCCAACGCTCGTCGCCGTTCCGACTCCGCTGCCGAATGGCGATCCGGATCAGCGCGAGGCCGCATTCATCAAGCTGCTTGCCGAAGCAATCGCCTCGGACATCAAGCGAGGAGGAGCGGCCACGCGCGAGCCACTCGACGAATCCGATGAGGCAATTTCAGCCACCATCTCCTGTGAGGTGGCTGTCGCCCGGAAGACGGGAGAGGCGGACGACGGGCTGCTCTCGCACGGGCATCCCCATGAGTCCGCCACTACCCCACTCCGATCTCCCGGATCTCGCAGCCCTAGCACCGCAATCACCACCTTCAACAGGAAAGAGGAACTCTGACAATGATCAACAATAAGAAGAACCATACGTACCACATCTTCATCGGCGGTGCCTCCCTCGAGGAGTGTGAGCCCGCGCGCGCCATTCGCGATCTCATCACCGCGAACCACACGTTGACGTGGAATCCCTTCGAGAGCGAGCCGGAAGAAAACACGATCCGTTTCCTTACATCCCGTTCTTACATGAAACCAGACGACGGCTGGCGGCTCCTTCTCGCGGCGCGCGGCGGCATTCCTCATGAGGAGCACGTCCTGGCTGTCAAAGACGAGTGGATCCTAAAGTTCAGCCAGGGTCGCTGTGTAGTCGTTCGGCCGACGCAATTCTGGACTCTGTGGCGCGACGCACAGCATGAGCTTGTCGATCCCAACCTCTCCGGTGCCCGGCTGCGCATCCCGGACTCGCCAGAAGAGGCGGCTCGCGCCAACCGCGAGATTGAGGATGACGAGGTGTTTGTAGAGGCGTTTCGCGAGTACTTCGCCTCGCTCCCCAAAGAGGAGTTCGACAAGATCGCAAGGCTGTTCAGTGGAGGGGTCGAATTGCCACGCAATGTTCGAGTTCAGGTTCGTTCCATTCCCTTCGCCGATGCAATGTCTTTGGTTGAGCAGTGGCCTGACAAGGGACGGAGAGAGGCCGGGCCAGAGGAGGTGCGACGCTGAGATAGAGCGCCCGGCGCCGCCGAGGCTACCCAGGCGACAACTGAAGGTTTTCACAGCAAAGGAAGGTATATATGAAGTCACACCACCCTAAACCCCTGAACGTCCATCCCAGCGCCAATCACCAGGATCAACACGACCCGGGATTACCGGGTCCACTTCAAGAAAGGAATGAAATGAAAAAGACCACGAAGCAGGCGGTCTCCGCCAGCAACACTCCAGCGAGACACCCGGAGCTCAAAACCATCGAGAAACCGAAGAAGAAGCTGTCGGATGCCATGGCGCGGTTGAAAGCGGCAAACGACGCCGTCGACGCGTCCTTCAGCGCGGCGGAGGCACACCTAGAAACGCTGGGCCTCGAATTCGATGCCTACGTCAACGTCGGAGTTCGGGAGGTCACCCCAGAACATACCGGTGAGGCCGAGCTAGATTATCCAACAGACATATTCGAAGACGCTTATCTTGCATATGAGCGTGTTGGCGAGCGACGTCGAATCACGATCAGGAAAAATCGCTCGAGCCTTGTCGGCAACAAGATCGTCACGAGTTCTACGGTCCTGAACCACGTACCATGGGACCATGCCAGTCAGGTAGAGAAGATCGAAGCCCTCGTACTGCTGCCCTACTTGTTAGCGGCTCTCGCCAGAGAGGTTGAGGACACGGCGGAGATAGCCGATGAGAACTTGGCCACTATTCACTCATTAATTTCTCGAGTCTCTTAGGGGCGAATGCTCCACTCGTCTCTTAACTCCCGACGGCGTGCGGGGGCTCCTATTGTGGGACCCCCGCCCGCCGTGTTCAAATTTTCAGCGTCGTAACTCGTTCCACATTTTCTCGACAGGAAGCGTCAGATGATAACCAACGGCTCGCCGCCCGTCCGCAAGTGCGCCCTCCTGACCCGCGTCAGCACGACCATGCAGAGCCGGGTCGAGGAGGGTTCCCTCAAGAACCAGCTCGAACGCCTGCGCGCCCACATCGCGTATCGGAACTCTAACTACGACGAGAGGTGGGTGGAGATCGACACGTACGAGATGAAGGCAGTGAGCGGCAAGGACGCGCTCCGGAGCAAGGAGTTCCAACGCCTCTTCGAGGACATCAGGCTCAAGCGCGTCAACGTCATCCTCGCCGGGTCCCTGGATCGCGTGTCCCGGTCAGTGAAGGACTTCCAGCACCTCCTCGAGGTCTTGACGAAGGAGGAGGTCGAACTGATCTCCCTCAAGGAGACGCTCGACACGTCGACGGCTCACGGGCGGTTTTTCGTCAACCTCATGGCGTCACTCGCCGAGCTCGAGCGCGACCGCACGGCGGAACGCAATTCAGCGACGACGCTTTCCCGCGCAGATCGCGGCCTCTGGAATGGCGGCATGCTCCTCGGCTATGACCTCGCCGAGAAGAAGGGTTCGCTGGTCGTGAACGACCGGGAAGCCGAGATCGTGAGGACCGCCTTTGAGACGTACCTTCAGACCGGTTCGATCTTGAAGACCGTCACGACCCTTAACGACCGGGGCTTCCGGACGAAGGGCTACTCGTCCCGTCGCGGCAAGACCCATCCGCCGAAGAGGTTCTGGTACACGAGCATGCGGTGGCTCCTCTGCAACCCCGCGTACATCGCGAAGAAGGAGGTCAACAAGAAGAAGCGGAACCTCGACCAGTCGAAACTCCCCGAGAGCAAGCGCTACAGGATCGTGGACGCGAACTGGCCGCCGATCGTCACGACGGAGACGTTCGATAAGGTCCAGCTCCTCCTAGGCGAGAACCTGCGCTCCGGCCACAACCGCGCCGACACGAAGAAGCACGTGTACCTGCTCCAGGGTCTCGTCACGTGCGGGAAATGTAGCGGCCACATGGAGGGACGATCCGGGACCGGACGGCTCGGCCAGCGCTACTACTTCTACGTCTGCAAGAACAAGGATTGCAGCTTCCGCGTCGCCGAGAAGGAACTCTTGAAGGTCGTCCTCGGCCGGATCGGGAAGATCGCCCGGAGCCCCCGGCTCCTCGGCACCCTCGTGGCCATCACGAACGAGAACCTCCATGCCGAGGTCCCGGCCCTCCAGACCCGGAAGGCTACGCTGGAGCGCGAGGTCAACGAGATCAAAGGCCAGGCAGAGCGGCTGCTTGACGGCGTGGGGCTCGAAGGGTCCGAGGGGGAAGTCTTCCTGAAGGAGAAGCTTTCGGAACTCGGGAAGCGCCGCACCGGTCTCGAGACGACCATCGCCGAAATCGAGACGACGATCGAGCAGATCAAGAGGAACGCCGTGAACCAGGAAGGGGTGCTGGCCTCGCTCGGAAAGTTCCGGTCGCTGTACCAGACGTTACCGCCCTACCAGCAGCGCGAGGGAATCCGGCTGGTCATCGCGAACGTGAAAATCTCCGAGGACGCGCTCGAGATCTCGATCCACGGGAGACCCGCGCCGGAGGAGGTTCTAGAAAAACTCAGAGCGCCGGGAATACATTCTACCCGACGCTCTGAGACATCAATCTGGCTCCGCAGGCAGGACTCGAACCTACAACATTCCGGTTAACAGCCGGATGCTC